>MDSW01105525.1_pt1 | contig 24544 bp, 21 predicted proteins | sample 811171 | NCBI WGS metagenome assembly MDSW01 (sample SAMN05326641, study PRJNA326480) | marine metagenome | isolation source: seawater | place: Atlantic Ocean: North West | collected 2012 | reverse complement strand
GTCGACACTACATCGCGTCATAGCAAAACCAAACCAACCAGGCCGCAAAAGTCTTGCATTTTTTCACCAACCTGATTGGGAGGCAAAAATTTATCCAATCGGCGGAAGCAATAACGAGCCGGTGATATCTGGTCCCTATCTCATGGAAAAATTTCTAAGTACAGGTACTTAAGTTATTTTAAATGATTAATAGGTTTTGACTCAACCTATCAGAGCCTAAAAAAAAATCAGCTGCGGAGAACCGTCTTGAAGCCAAATCTTAAAATTATTAACACAGAAAATATCGTCGATTTTATTGGTTCAATCTTTGAGCGACGCGGTGGAGAAGAGTATCTTGGTGAACCTGTTACAATGGGACAGCACATGCTGCAGGGGGCAACACTTGCTGAGCAAAATGAAGAGCCAGATGAAATCGTGGTAGGTGCTCTCCTTCATGATATTGGACACTTTACCAGTGAGTTTGGTACATTTTCGATGGACGATACTGAAGACCGATACCATGAAAATGCAGGAGCGGCCTTGCTTGAGAATTTTTTCCCAAGCGTTATCACGGATTGCTGCAGATATCACGTTGCCGCAAAACGCTATCTATGCGCAACAGATCCAAAGTATTTTAATAAGCTTTCAGATGCATCTGTTCACTCTCTAAATCTTCAAGGTGGACCAATGTCTGAAGCAGAAATTATAAATTTTAAGAGGAATCCAAATCTGAAACAGATTCTCACCGTCAGATTATACGATGATGCAGCTAAAGTACCAAAAATGGCTACGCCGTCATTTTGGCATTTTGCACCCTTGGTACACAAAATGTTAAATAATTTTGTACCAGCTAATGGATGGTCTTCAGGGTATTAATCATCTTTTTTGTTTTGGACCATCCCAGCAGACCCAGGCATCGGAATACTGGATACAATCTCAACATTATTAACTCGCTCTCGATATATTACGTAGATTCCACTAGCAATTATTAAACCCATACCAACCCATGCAGATAAACTGGGATAATCTCCCCATATTACGATTCCCCAAACTACACTGACTGGAATTGCAATATATTCAAAGGGAGCTATCAACGACGCTTCTACATTTCTATAAGCAAAAGATGATGCTAGAGACAGAAATAAAACAGCTCCAGCGCAAATCGAAATATAGATAATTTCGGTAAGCGTTGGCGACACTGTACCACGAAGCAAGAAGTCAAATGACATATTTCCCGTTGAACTTAATCCACCGCTCCAATTAAACGCGAGTAACGGCAACGCTGAAAAAAAATAACATAAGTGTTGAATTGTAATTAAAGCAGGCAAATTTCCGTCTGATTTTAGACTACGTGTAAAAATTTGGAATATTGCATAACTTACTGCTGACCCAAATGCGAGTAACATTTCTGGATGAAATTCACTTGTGCCTGGCTTCATTACGAACATAACGCCAATTAAAGCAGTAATAACTGAAGTTACTCGATGAATGCCAATCCTCTCATTAAGGACTATAGAAGACAGAAATGTTATCAAAAGAGGTGAGATAAAAAATATAGACACCACTGTAGACAAAGGCAAACTAGCTAGTGCAACAAAGAAAAAGTACATTGCAATAACGAGACACATACCTCTTATAGAAAACAAAATTAAAGTTCGCCTTGGAAGCAATAAAGTTTTCTTAGCACCCTGTCCTATTATGGCAATTATAAAAATGCATATTAGTGCACGGATTACCACTATTTGAGCTAAAGGGAAACGCGAACTCAAAAGTTTAATTAATGAATCGTTTAAGGGGATCAGCGCCATACCTAACATTAAAACGAGAATAGATATTTTGGTCACCCGGTCGTTCATATGAAATCCAATTAATAAAAATTTAATGTAGAAAGATTAACCCAAGGAGTTTAAATAACCAGTTATCGTAAAGTTAACTCGCTCATTAACGCCATGACACTTGTCGCAAATAGATCTAAGTCATTGTAGCACTATTAAAACGCATAGGTATTACAAATGACCTTTACCGCATTAAGTTTTTATCTTTTCCATTTTCGGATCATATAGAGGCTTTAAGAAAACATTTGCCTTTACTCTTTCAGTGGCAACTTCGAGCTCGTAGTCGCCTGATAATACAAACTCTGTATCAATGTATTCATCACTACGTACGTATCCCATGCCGATAAATTTTTTAATTGTATGGCCAAATCCAGCCGAACTTAACCAACCACAACGATTTCCGTTACGATAAATTGTTTCTCGACCAGAAAGTATAATATCGCTATCAGTCGTAAATGTAGCCATTATCTTTTTTATGCCCTCCTCTCGCTGTCGCGCTACTGCATCACGCCCTTTGAAAGAAATATTAGATTTCATTTTGACAGCCCAGCCTAAACCTGCTTCATCCGGTGTATGATCAGGTCCAATATCTGAGGACCAAGCACGATAACCCTTTTCAAGTCGAAGTGTTTCAATTGCACGATAGCCAGCATTTCGGAGTCCTAATGGAGTGCCCGCCTCTATTAATGCGCTGTACACTGTTTGTGCATTTTCAACCGGCAAATGAAGCTCCCAACCAAGTTCACCCACATAAGTAATTCTCAGTGCCAAAACCGAGCACCCCGCTATGCCAATCTGACGCGCAAAACCAAATGGGTGGACAGTATTAGAAACATCGCCTGTGGTTACTAACTCTAATATATCACGAGCTTTTGGTCCAAATAGCGACAAAACAGCATTTGATGATGTCACGTCCACTAATTGAACGTTTAGATCAGATGGAATATTTCGCCCAATCCAATCAAAATCATGAGTAGCGTAGCCTGTTCCAGTGGTTATGTAATATTCAGTATGCTTAGTCCGAACACAGGTAAGATCACATTCAATTCCACCATTGTCGTTGAGCATCTGAGTGTAAATAATAGTCCCTACTGGCTTATCAACTCGATTTGCAGCAATCCATTGTAATGCTTGCTCAGCATCTGGCCCAGTCAAAATATATTTTGCGAAAGAGGTTTGATCAAATAACACGGCTGCATCTCTGGCTGCCTTATGTTCACGAGCTACTGCGCCATGCCAGTTGGGCTGCCCAAAAGTGTATATATCATGGGGTTCCTCATCACGCTCAGCAAACCAATTCGCTCTCTCCCACCCAAGTTTTTCACCAAATACTGCTCCAGATGATTTCAAGGCATCGTATAATGGTGACCGTCGACACGGTCGCCCAGTTGCATGTTCTTCAGATGGCCATGCCATTGTGTAGTGCTTTCCATAGGCCTCTAAGGTGCGTGATCTAACCCAATTAATATCCTTGTGTGGTTGCCCAAACCGGCGAATATCGACAGGCCAGAGATCGAAGGGTGGTGCTCCTTTAGTGACCCACTCTGCCAATGCCATGCCTGCGCCACCACCTGATGCGATACCATAAGCATTAAAGCCAGCCCCGATGTACAAATTTTTCAACTCAGGAGCTTCACCCAAAATAAAGTTTCCATCGGGCGTAAAACTTTCTGGTCCATTTAGCAGTTGCTTGACACCTACTTCTGAAAGTTTTGGAACACGAGGTAAAGCAAGCTCTATTAATTGCTCAAAATGATCATAACGCGATTCTAATAACTGAAAGTCAAAAGGTTCTGGGATACCAGAAGTAGCCCACGGTATCCCATTTGGCTCATATCCACCCCAGGCCAACCCGCCAACTTCTTCTTTGTAATAGGTAAGCCTATCAGGGTCCCTTAAAGTAGGTAAGTTAGATGGAACGCCAAATGCTTCAGTAATCATATACTGGTGTTCAACTGAAACGAGCGGCACGCTTACCCCAACGCTTGCCGCAAGATCACGTGTCCACTGACCGCAACATAAGATTAGTTTCTCGCACGAGATATTACCAAGTTTTGTTTTGACACCAACCAGCTTATCATTTTCAGTTACTATCTCTGTCACAGCACAGTTTTCCAAAATCTTTGCACCAGATTTTCGAGCACCTCTTGCTAGGGCCTGAGTGATATCAGATGGTGACGCCTGTCCGTCAGTAGGCAAAAAAGCAGCTCCCACAACATCACTAATGTCCATTAGTGGCCACAAATCCTGTGCTTCCTTGGGACTTAATAATTGCATGTCTAATCCAAATGAATGCGCTGTGGTGGCTTGGCGTTTGACCTCTGTCCAACGTTCTTGATTACAAGCTAACCGCAACCCACCATTCATCTTCCACCCAGTTGCAAGGCCGGTATCAGCCTCTAATTGGTCATAAAGATTTATTGAGTAACCCAATAGTTGGGTAATATTTGCGTTAGAACGCAACTGCCCAACAAGCCCTGCCGCATGCCAAGTTGAACCTGATGTGAGAGCTGCTTTTTCCAACAACAAAACTTCGTGACCCAATTTAGCGATATGATAAGCGGTGGAGCACCCAACAATACCACCTCCCACAATTATAAATTTTGATGAAGATGGTAGATTCATTTTCGACCTCTAAATTTGTTGAAATTCTACAATTGCAGAACTAAGTCTACTTAAATTTTCAGAGGTATAAGCCCCATAATCGAATTCAATTTCGGAATAAATTTCAGAAACCATCGACCATAGAGTTTCTCGCATTAGAGATATACACTTCATTGCCTGATAAGGGCGCCAATATATCTCCCAGCTTCGATCAAAATACTGCTCTAACATTTGCTGTTCTTGTAAAATCGATAAACCATTATTTCCTGCAAGACCTGCTAGATCAAAAAGTGGAGTATTAAAGCCACCATATTCCCAATCGATTAACCAAAGCTGGTCTCCATCATCCAAGATATTCGCAGCCAAAAGATCATTATGGCCAATTACCAAATCAACCTGCCCAGTTGCATCTTGAAGTAACTCAAGTTGACGTTTCAAATCAGCAAGCTTCGACATATGAGTTGACCCATCGGTCTCTAATCTCGACATATAAGATTGGTTTACTTGAAAAGGCCAGAAAGTAAGGATTGGCGTATTTAAATACTGTCCTATTCCCCGATGGGTTTTTGCCACCAAGCTTATAATCCGCATTAGATTTTTGGACTTACGTACGTCGGCCTCCTCAAAAGTTTGAGAGTCTATAAATTCAAGAACCAATATTCCTGGCTCATAATGAACAACGGCAGGAGAAACACCCAAACTCTGCGCAGCTTTACTGAGCGCTAATTCGTTCCAACGCATCACTCCATGTTCAGGAATATCCTTTCCAATGCGAACTACATATTTTTTATTATCATCGGTGACACAAATATTCACATTAGTTATACCGCCACTCAATGGTTTTAAACCTGTAGGATTTTTGAAACACGGAAGAGCCTTTGCCTTTGCGATCGCCTTATCAATCATAACCTTTCCTTGTAATACTAACCATCTTGCTAGAAGCAATTTATATATAGAACCGTTTGAGTCTTAAAAAAACAAATTAAACGCATTCGCCACCGTCCATAACTAAAGCATGGCCGGTCATAAAAGATGACATATCGGATGCCAAGAAAACAATTGACTCCGCCACCTCTTGCGTCGTTCCCCATCTGCCCATTGGAATTGTGTTCGATATATAGTTTTCAAGTTTTGCCCGACCGCCCATCTGTTTTTCAAAACCAGCATTAAATGGGGTATCAATAAATCCAGGACATAGGGCATTAAAGCGAATATTTTCCTTAGCGTAATCTGCAGCCATCTGACGCGTCATTGCTACCACTGCATGCTTACTTGTTGCATAAGCTATCATTTCTTTGTCAAATTGTATTCCAGAATTAGATGCAGTAATTATTACGCTTCCACCTCCTTGCTTTCGCATATGACCTACAACAGCTCTGGAAGCTATAAAATGAGACCTCACATTAAGTTTCCATGATAAGTCCATTCCCTCAATTGATACCTGTTCGAGGTTACCTTCTATTTGATAGCCTGCATGAGAATGTAAAATATCAAGCTTACCAAATCTATCTACTGTATCTTGAAATAAAACATTGAACGCTGTGTCATCCATAACATCAAGACCATGCGAACTCGAAAGATATCCTAAAGCCTTAATTGAATCTGCTACTTGATGAGCTTTATCAGCTAATAAATCTGTAACAACAACGTGCGCTCCTTGACTTGCCATAGCCATCGCACCTGCGCGACCAATACCTGACCCTGCTCCCGTTACAAACGCTACTTTATTCTTTAACAGATTATTCAGATTTTTAATTTGAGATGGAGTGCTGGACGTCATTAAATTTTTTCTTCAGTTTAGTGGTATGGTTTTTAGATAAGTGATGGAACATAAATTAATAAAGTGATGCATGCCACTTGTCAGTTAAAAAGTTTTCTTGACTCTAACAAATCTGGCCAACCATACTTCGTAACCTACTAATAGGAGGATATCACGTGACTAATAAACTTCAACTAGGAGCACATTCAAGCTCTAAACAGCAACGTTTTATTGGTAAATCAGTGCTGGTTACGGGTGGTGCCGGTGGAATGGGGTTAGCTGCAACTAAAATGTTTGCCGCAGAAGGGGCAAACGTGTCAGTTTTAGATATATCTCATGAAGCTGGTAAAAAAATGACAGATGATATGAATGATGCAGGTTACGATGTATTCTTTCAGCAAGCTGATCTTTCAAAATCAAACGAGATTAATAGCGGTATAGACGCTGTGATGGATAAGAATGGTACTATTGATACTCTATTCAATCACGCCGGAAGTATCATTGTGAAGCCCTTCCACCTTATGACAGAGCCTGAATATAACAAACTCATGGATGTAAATGTAAGATCTGCATTTTTTGTAATTAAACGTGTAGTTGATATAATGGTTAATAATGGTGGTGGATCAATTGTGGTTACAGGATCTATTGGATCCGGAAAAGCATTTGTTTACGAATCTCTATATTGCATGACAAAAGCGGCAGTGCTTATGCTATCTAATAGTGTTGCAGTCGAGTATCGTGATCGTGGCATTCGCTGTAATGCCGTTTGCCCAGGCTTCGTAAAAACTGCACACGGCCTTAGAGAAATTGACGAACTAGATAGCCTTGGTCAGGAGTGGCAAGATGGAGACTTGGCTGCCACGCAGCTGAGAATTTGTGAGCCTGAAGAAGTCGCTTCAGCTGTGCTATTTCTCGCATCCGACGAGGCAAGCTTCATCAATGGGGCCTCGATATATGTTGATAATGGCTGGTATGTAAAAGGCTAAATGAAAAATTTTATTGATTTTCAATCATTAACGTGGTCGTATCGTGCAATAACAAATAAAAAGATTGTTTGTTACTCGCGATTTTATTTGGCTTAGACAGCAAATATATTACGCAGTAAATTTTCAAAAATTTTAGAATTTTTGAATTGAGGGCAAAGGCAGTAGAACATCTTAATTAAAATCTGGAGTTTATAATATGAAGTTTTATTTAAAATATTGTGCTAGTTTTCTAGCGGCATCTTTGATTCTGGCTGGAACCTCTGCGAGCGCCGGAAACGTGCCTGAGTCCGACAAAACCATAAAAATTATGACAGGTGATTGGACCTCGATTGGCTTACAAGGCGAGATGATGCAACTTATTCTTCAAACTGTAGGATACAATGCTGAGTTGGTTGTCGCCGACGACTCAGGACGATATCCGGGCTTTGAAAATGGTGATCTTCACATATCGATGGAAACCTGGCAAACAACACAGCTCCAAAACCTTGAGAAATCCGTGGGAACTGGCAAAGTGCTAGATATGGGAGAAACTGGCCTCAAAGGTGTAGAAGATTGGTGGTATCCAGCCTATATGAAAGATCGATGCCCTGGATTACCAAACTGGGAAGCATTAAAGAATTGCGCCGAGGCCTTTTCAACTGCTGATACTGCTCCCAAAGGTCGTTATGTCGGTGGGCCAGTGAGTTGGGGAGATCACGATGAGCGAATGGTAGCAGCATTAGATTTACCATTTGAAGTGGTACACCCAGGCACTGACGCAGCGATGTTTGCAGAAATGAAGTCTGCATATGACAGAAAGGCACCTATAGTGATGTGGGTTTGGCAACCTCATTGGTTAACGTCTGTGTATGATGGGGAATATGTTCAATTTCCTAAATTTGAAACGGACTGCTTTGATGATGCAGCCTGGGGGCCCAACTCTTCTGATACATATGACTGCGGAAAGCCGTATGGGTGGATTAAGAAGATGGCGTGGGCTGGTGGTCAAGACGTTTGGCCCTGCGCTTACGATATAGTGCGTAATTACCAAATGGATAATGACACACTCGCAGCACTTTTGAAAAAAGTGGATCTTGAAGGCATGTCATCTACTGATGTCGCGACAGAATGGCTAATGGCTAACGATAGCACATGGAAATCTTGGGCATCGTGCGCAATGTAAAATTTCTAAAATTATATTACGCCAGCTAACCTGCTGGCGTAATATTTTGTTTATTGGCTCATAAATAATGATGAACGACCAAAGTGTCCTTGCTCCACAAAAACGATGGAACTCGTCCATCTTTCTAATAGCTTCACTGCTCACATTTTTCATTTTAATATTAGCTGTTTTTGCCGGTCCCTCTTGGCTAAGGGTTATACCTGATAGTTTGATGTTCCCAGTAGCCGAAAAAGTAGGGAACGGAATAAATTGGTTTGCAAGAGATGCAAAAATTGCCGGTGTAGCAATGCAAGAAATAACACGCGGCATAGCATCTTTTTTTGATTTAATTATCGATTCAACAGTGGTCGTTTTATCCAAAGGTATATTTACTGGGCGTGGACTGAATGTAACACAGGCCGTTCCACCTTTGTCATGGTTGGCGATTGGCGGAACATTAGCCATTATTTCATATCGGTTAGGTAGCCAAAGACTTACTATTTTAACAACTACCGCAGTTTTATTTCTAGTACTTTTTGGTCTTTGGCAGAACGCCATGATTACCCTTGCAAGTGTGTTAGTGAGTGTTCTCTTGGCAATGGCGATCGGGTTGGCCCTTGGGATATGGTCTTACAGGAGCCAAAACGTTGAAAGTATAACGCGCGGCATAATGAATGTTATGCAAACTGTTCCGATATTTTCTTATCTGGTGCCAACGCTCTTACTATTCGGTTACGGTCCCAGTGCGGCTTTAGTTGCAACGGTAATCTATGCGTTACCTCCAATGGTTCATAACACTGTACTAGCTCTCAAATCTATTCCAAGCGAAACTACTGAGTGTGGAATAATGATTGGCTGCAAACCTCGACAATTACTTTGGCAAGTACAACTGCCGGTGGCCTTGGGTCGATTAGCGGTAGGTATGAATCAAGCAATTATGATGACACTTAATATGGTTATAATAGCTTCGATGATTGGTGCTGGCGGCTTAGGTTACAACGTGCTGCAAGCCCTGAGAAAGCTCGATATTGGTAGTGGATTAGAAGCCGGTATGGGAATTGTGGCACTAGCAATAATTCTTGACCGTGTTAGCCAGGCCGCGGCATCGCGTGCCGCAAACGGCAAACATCTTAAGGCTGGGCAAAGGCCTTTATGGCAACTTATTTTAGTTTGGCTTATTTTATCAACTTTTTTATCGCAGGTACTTACTCCCTTTCAAACCTGGCCAGAAAACTGGGAAATATCAACAGCGGCTTTCTGGAATGCTGGTGTTACTTGGATTAACATGAATTTGTTTCATATTTTAGAGGGCGCTCGAAACTTTGCGCTACTTGAAATAATGCGGCCTTTTAACAGCTTTTTGCAAACGAGTCCTTGGACTTTAATCATAGCAGCCGTATCTCTCTTGGCCTACAATTTAGCAGGGTTGCGACTGTCCATTTACTGTTTCTCACTGCTAATGTTTATAGTGCTCACAGGCTACTGGGCGCCTGCCATGTCATCTGTATACCTGATTACAATTTCTGTTTCGGTGGCAGTCTTGATAGGTTATCCAATTGGATTTTGGTTAAGTTCTCGTCCCAATCTTAAAGGAACTGCTAATTTTGTATTAGATACAATGCAAACATTACCTACTTTAGTTTATCTGCTACCCGCGGTAATGCTCTTCAGAATTGGAGATGTCTCGGCAGTAATCGCTGTAATTCTTTATGCCTTGGCACCAGCCGTTCGTTACGCGATGGTAGGAATGTCCCAAGTACCACCGGCACTTTTAGAAGCAGCGCAAATAGCAGGTTGTACCCGCTGGCAAACCTTGATTTGGGTCCGTCTACCAGCTGCCCTACCTACGCTTTTGGTTGGCATAAATCAAACAATTATGATGGCCTTCTCGATGCTCATCATAGCAGCTTTAGTAGGGACAAAGGATTTAGGACAAGAAGTTTTGATAGCTCTAAACAGATCTTTAGTAGGTGAAGGTTTGGTTGCAGGGTTCTCTGTGGCATGTCTAGCATTAATTTGTGATGGCATTCTTAAAGCAGCAGCTGCTCGAGCAGAGTCGCACAGTAAAAAGAGGGTGATCTAGTGACAGAGACTGATTTCATAGAAAGCAAACTTGATGCGCCCGTTATTAGCTGCCGTAATATCTGGAAGATATTTGGTGCGACAAAAAAAGAATTTGAAGCCTTAGCCTCAGAAGACTTAACAGATGAAAAAATTTCAAAGAAAAATTGGACAGCTGCGGTGCGTGATGCTTCTTTCGATATTAGTAGGGGTGAAGTATTTGTTATTATGGGTTTGTCAGGCTCAGGGAAATCAACAGTGGTAAGATGTATCTCACGATTGATAGAACCAACAAGTGGTGGTGTACAAATCGAGGGAGAAAATCTTCTATCTGCTACAGATGAAAAACTGATCGATATTAGACGCCAAAAGATGGGAATGGTTTTTCAACATTTTGCTTTACTTCCAAATAGAGATGTTTTGGGAAATGTTGCATTTCCTTTGCAAGTACAGGGTGTTGGGAGAAAAGAAAGGGAAGCAAAGGCTGCTGAAATAATCTCTCTTGTTGGACTAGAGGGCCGCGAAGATTACTTTCCGGCTGAGTTGTCTGGAGGACAACAGCAGAGGGTTGGAATTGCCCGCAGTTTGGCAAGTGATCCTTCAATATGGTTTTTAGATGAACCGTTCTCAGCACTTGATCCACTTATACGAGCAGATTTACAGGATGAACTACTGAGGCTTCAAGCACAGCTAAGCAAAACAATTGTTTTCATTACGCATGACCTCGATGAAGCAATTAAAATAGCAGATAGAATTGCAATAATGGATCAGGGACGAATTGTGCAAATTGGAAGTCCTGAGGAATTAATTTTAAAACCCGAAAATGACTATGTCGCACGATTCACAAAAGGTGTGCCTCGTTCTAAAGTTGTGAAGGCCTCATCTATTATGAGGCATACAGATAACTCTGATCTTGAAAATTTAATATTTGTGAAACCTGATGATAGAATTGCTGATGTTTCAGAAATATTAACAAAATCCAATGGAACAATCGCGGTGCGTGACGAAGCAGGTAAAATACATGGAGTTATAGATAGGGAAACCTTTATACAAGTTTTGGCAGGAGCAAATGTTTAATGTCAATTTTCAATCCGAGGGATATGCCCAAGTAATCGGTGGGAAAATTTGGTATGGAATCAGTGGAGATATTGCGAGAAATGGCGCACCCTTAGTAGTAGTTCATGGAGGGCCTGGAATGAGCCACGATTACCTTCTACCGTTAGCCAAACTTTCAAAAAATCGGGCTGTAATTTTTTACGATCAACTAGATGCTGGTAGGTCAGATAGACCCAATGAACCAAAGAATTGGAGTATAGCTAGATTTCTAGATGAAATTACGACTCTAACATCAATACTGAGCCTCACAAAAATTAATTTATTTGGAAACTCTTGGGGTGGTACGCTATCAGCAGCATATGCAGCGACAAAGCCAGCTAACTTAAATCGTTTAATACTTTCGAGTCCGCTAATTTGTACTTCCACTTGGATAAAAGATAGTCATGTACTGCGAGCAAACCTGCCCAGTGAAACATTAAAGGTAATGGAAATTTGCGAAAATCGCGGTGATACTGACAGTCAGGAATATCTAGATGCAGTCGATATTTTTTACAAAACGCACCTATGCAGAGTAGATCCATGGCCAGACCCAGTACTGAAGACGATGAATTTGATAAACTCCGTTTGCTATGAAGGGATGTGGGGTCCTAATGAGTTTACTTGTAATGGGATCCTAAAAAACTATGATGGAAGCTCAGATTTGCATAAAATTGACGTCCCTACATTAGTAACATGCGGAGATTTTGATGAAGCAACACCTAAAAATACAGAAAAATTCTCAAATATGATCCCAAATAGCACATTTAAAAGTTTCAAGGCCTCGTCTCATATGGCATTTATCGAAGAAGAACTTGAGTACCTGGATTTGTTAGAAAGTTTTTTGGTCTAAAATCAAAGGTAGGATCGATGCACAGTTCTCGCAGTCGTACGTTATTTTGCTTTTAAAATTTTAATAAATTGGTTTTGGTTTTAATGCGCTTTACTATCCTCATATAAATTTCTGGTGAAGAATATGACAGACAGAAAATCTGCGAAGCATTTGATTATTGGCGGTGGCATTATTGGCTGTTCAATAGCATATCATCTGGCCAAGAGTGGTGAGACAGATATAGTCCTTCTAGAAAGAGCTAATCTTACAGAGGGGGCAACTTGGCACGCCGCCGGCTTAGTAGGACAGCTACGCTCTTCACGCAATACTACGCGAATGCTGAAAAAATCTGTCGAAATGTATGATAAATTGCAAAATGAAGAAGGTTTTCAATTCGATTGGAAGAAAACTGGATCACTAAGACTTGCGTCATCAAACGAACGCTTGTTAGAGGCCAAACGACTAGCGACAATGGCCCGAAGCTTTGATTTGGAAATGTTAATAATTAGCCCACAAGAAGCGAAAGAACTATTTCCACTTATTGAAGAAAATGGGTTGCATGGAGCGGCATTTATTCCATCAGACGGCTACGTGGATCCTTCTGCACTTTGTAGTGCAATTGCAAATGCAGCAAGAAAATATGGAGCCCAAATCAATCAAAACATAGCTGTACTGGATTTCATAACGAATGATCGCCGTATAAAAGAAGTAAAGACGTCAAATTGTGTCTATGAAGTTGAAAATGTAATTTTGGCTGCTGGTATGTGGAGCCGTGAGCTCGGTGCTAAACTTGGCATTAAAGTACCCACATGTGCAGTAGAACATCAATATATCATAACTGAACCAACTGGAATTGAGGTTGGGCACTATCCAACACTTCGAGATCCAGAGCGACTTGTGTATTACAAACCTGACGTAGGAGGCAGGCTTGTAATTGGAGGCTATGAGGAAAATACTATTCCCTTTGGCAATCCAATGATCCCAGGTGATTTTATTCGTCAATTATTACCAGAAAATTTAGATAGGTTCTTACCGCTTGCAGCCCTTGCAGGAGAAGTCACCCCTATTGTAAATGAAGTGGGCATACGGCAGATAATAAATGGCCCAATCCCATACTCTGCTGATGGTGATTTTGTTATGGGCTGGCAACCAGGCTTTGACAATTTAATGCTAGCGAATGGATTCCTTTACGGCATCGCTGCAGGCGGTGGCGCTGGCGAAATGATTGCGGAATGGATTGTTGAAGGATCACCTTCCTTAGATCTTTGGCCGCTTGATGTGCGTCGATTCAGCGGGCATCACGGGACGCCTTCCTTTATGTACCCTAGAGCAGTAGAAAACTATGCCTATCACTACAAAATGCGATATCCAGGACAAGAGCACGAGTCGGCTCGTCAACTTAGACTATCTCCAGTTTATGGCGACCTAAAGAAAGCTGGTGCAGTTTTTGGGTCTAAAAATGGTTGGGAGCGCCCTCTATGGTTTGCTCCAAAAGGTACACAACCTGTCGATCAATTAGATTTTCTAAAGCCTGGCTGGAAAAAATATGCAGCCAAAGAGCACCAAACTGTGCGAGAGGGTGTGGCTTTAATTGATCAATCTTCATTTTCAAAGTTTGAAATTTTTGGTGAGGGTACTTTGAAAGTTTTACAAAGATTGTGTGTCTCTAACATGGACAAGCCAGTAGGATCAGTAATTTATACACAAATGTGTAACCAAAATGGTGGAACTGAGGCAGATATTACTTTTATACGATTGAAAGAAAATCACTTTTACTTGATAACAGGTGCTGGATTTGGAGTTCGTGATAGCGATTGGATAAGACGTAGTATAACAACTCATAGTTCAGTTCACATTTTTGAAGTCACTTCAGGGAAGGCGGTTCTAAATATCGTCGGCCCGCGGTCACGTAATGTATTAGAGTCTGCTTCAGACACTGAGGTAAGCAACAAATCTATAAAATTTTCAACAGCTAAAGAAATAACAATTGGTTCGGCAAATGTTTTAGCTGTACGCATCGGATATGTGGGTGAACTGGGTTTTGAACTTCATATACCAACGGAATACGCATCGCACGTTTACAAGGTATTATGGAATGCTGGCCAGAGCGAAAATATCGCTAATGTTGGCTATCGCGCAATAGAAAGCCTCCGAATGGAAAAAGGATATTTATATTGGTCAAGCGATATCACGCCAGATTATACTCCTTTTGAAGCCGGCGTGGGCTTTCGTGTACATTTGCACTCAAAGGGAGACTTTGTGGGAAGAGCTGCTTTGGAAAAACAGAGTTCAAACGGCCTCAGCAAAAAACTCTGCACTTTTACATGTGATACTGATTTACCCGTTACCGGAGGTGAGGCCATTCTTTTCAACGACAACGTTGTTTCACTAGCTACATCTGCCAGCTATGGCTACAGTGTTAAAAAAACAATTTTGCGCGGCTATCTTGAAAAAGAGTACTGGGAAGAAGTGAATTTTTCCGTTGAGGTTTTTGGCGAGCGTCACCCAGTTCATAGAGACAGCAGTCCTATCTATGACCCAACTAATCAAGCATTAAAGAATTAGGATAAAAGGCATGAAAAAATATATAAATGAGGTTATCGATGCTTTACAAAACATACCAAATTTCGAGGGTGTAGATCCAAGTAATATTAGTAGGCTTGGGGGCTTAACAAATTTGGTTCATAAAGTTGAACTAGATATGCAGTCGGTAATCGTAAGGATACCTGGTCCTGGAACTGAAGAATATATTGATCGGGTTGTCGAAGCCAATAACGCAAAGGTTGCAGCAAAGGTCGGTGTATCCCCAAAAGTTATTTATGCAGATACTAACTCTGGAATTATGATTACAGAAACTGTAAAAAATATTGAAACAATGTCTCCTGATCTCTTCAAAATGCGTAAAGAGGCACCGAAACGTGCGGGCTTAGCATTAGCCAAACTGCATAACTCGGGAGAAACCTTTGAGTTTAGGTTCGAGCTTTTTTCAATGATTGACGAATACCTTGAAATTCTCTCAACTAAAGACGTCAATTTTCCCAATGGCTATCACGAAGTAGTTAATGCAGCTAGGCCTATTAAAGACTTACTTGAAAAAGCTAACTTGCCCCTCGCTCCATGTCATTGCGATCCATTATGTGAAAATTTTCTTGATGATGGAAATATTATGTGGATTGTCGATTGGGAGTATTCTGGGATGAACGACCCACTTTGGGATTTAGGCGATTTGTCAGTCGAGGCGGGTATGTCCGACATACAAGATTTAGAGCTTTTACAAGCTTATTTTGGAAGACACCCTACTGATCAAGAAACTGCTCGCATGATTATTTACAAGGCAATGTGCGATTTACTTTGGACACTTTGGGGATTGATACAACATGCAGATAAAAACCCAGCAGAAGACTTCTGGGCCTATGCAACTACACGATTTGCGCGATGCAAGGAGCTTATGCAACATTCAAGTTTTCAAGACCATTTGAAGGCAATCGAAAGAGTTATTAATTCAAAATAACGATTGCCTTCTTTAATCCAACAAAACTTTGCGTGTCTAAATCAGTAATGATTAACTAGAAACTGCAGTTACATAGAGGATTTCCTGCATGTTATATAAAAGAAACCCATATAGAACCGTGAAAACCAAAGGCGCGATCCAAAATTCATTTGTCATTTTAACGCCGTCAGCTTCTGCCCATTCGCTCTTAAGAATTCTATAGCCGAATATAATTCCAAGGGCCGATTGAACGAAGCTATATGTTAAAAACGCCCATGCATATTGTGGGCCAGAAATTAAAATTACAACGCCCATTATGAAACCTGCACCGGTAAAAGTCCCTACTAATACTAATGGAAAAGCAGCTCCATCGCCTGCTCCATACTGATCAACCATTCCTCTGGTCCCAAAAAGACATCTGTATGAATAATACCCTGCTCCAAGCGTTGCTATAATCCATATTATAAGGTTCAAAGAACCACCAAAATTCTCTACCATTTTTTTTCTCCTTTATTGGCTAAGGTTTAACTATCATATGAAAACTAAAGGCTGAAAAAAAATAAAAAAAATATTTCAAATTGTAGTATTTTTATTTCATGTTCATAGTAACAGTCTTATTTAAAACTGCTTGATTATTATGAATTGAAAATTGGAGCCAAAGTATCTTTGTCAAAATTTGCTCCACACAAAACAACCGCACTTATCTTGTTCTCATTATTCCGAGCATCTTCTTCCCAAGCAGCATAAGCTAAACCTGCGGACCCCTCTACAAGCATCTTCTCGCTCCAAGCGATCTTCTGAAGACCCACCTCTATTTGTTCTTCAGAGCAGTCTATTAAATCATCGATTACTTCTGTTCCCAAACCAAGTGTTATGGTATCGCCATCCACACCACCAGCACAGCCATCCGCTAGCGTTTCGTGATGGTCAACTTTAACCATTTTACCAGCTCTGATACTAGCTGCCAACTCAGCGGAATTTTTAGCGCTCACTCCAACTACCCTGGTTTGTGGTGAAAAGGCTTTTAGTACAGAACCGATACCCGAAATTAATCCTCCTCCACCAATAGAGACATACACCACATCCAGCCTGGGAATCTGATCCAATAACTCGATTGCTAGTGTTCCTTGACCAGCAATGATCTGCGGATCATTATAAGGTGAAACATATATTTTTCCCTGCTCTTTTGCTAGCTTCTGCGCATGTTGCTCAGCAATTCCAGAGTCATTGGAATGCAAAATGGTTTCGACACCAAGGGCCTTAATTTTCTCTAACTTCTCACGAGCTACTGTTTCGGGTAGAACGACAGTCAAATTGTGTCCTGTTAACTTTGCAGCTGTTGAAAGGCCTAGACCATGATTGCCCGATGAAGCAGTGATTGCTGGCACGTCGGTCGACATTGAGGTTAATTTTGATAGTGCCCCTCTAAATTTAAAGGAACCAGTTTTTTGGAAATTATCAGCCTTGTAATAAAGCTCAGTTTTGTCCGTGAGAATCTGACGTGATGGAATGCATGGCGTTGAGCTCAACCAAGCCTTAATTCGACTGTAGGCTGATACTGAAAGAGCCGCCTGTTGAAGCACTGCCGAAGATGCACTCATAGATAATACCCCTTAATTTTATTTTTCAAATGCCGCAGCATCAATAATTCCTCTTGTGATTGCTATATCTTGAGCAGCTATTCCTGTAAGATCTGCAATCGTAATATCATTATCCGAGGTGCGACCTGCACAACTAGCAGACAGAATGGCACCCAATTCTAGTACCTTTTGTGATAGGTTAGTATCATTAATGACCTGAAACTCACCATGGTTAAGTGACTGGGACATCATATCACAAACTAAAAGCGAGGCTGACTCGATTAAGCTTGTTGGCAACTCCTGCTTTCCGTGAGTATCAGCTCCAATAGCTGTAATATGGGTACCTGGCTTTACTAAATTGTCCCCAAACAAAGCAGATGTCGCCGGAGTTGTCGTAATTATGATATCTGCAAGTGAGACTTGTTCATCCAAATTTTTAGCAACATCAGCATTTAAACTTTGACCTCGAAGCTCTTCTACGAGGACTTTAACCGCGTCCTCATTTCTACCCCAAATATCGAAATTAAATGACCGGCTAGGCATCAATGATGCCAAGCATTTAGCTTGAAATCGTGCCTGAATACCGGACCCAATTATTAGAACTTTTTCTGCGTCTTCATTTGCCAAAGCCTTGGTTGCTATCGCTCCACCTAAGCCTGTACGCATATCCGTCAGCCAACCCTCATCCCGTAAAATTGCCACTGGTTCTCCACTAGTAGCAGAGAAAGCTAGCATCATACCGTTTGAAGATGGAAGTCCTTTTGACGGATTATCATAAAACCCAGAGGCAATTTTAATTACATACGTGTCTGTATGAAGAATATGACCAGATTTAACATGACAGTCACCGTTCGATTCTGGAAAGCTTAAGTGAACAACGTCCCCTGTCTGTACATGGCCACTGGACGAGGCAACATATGCCTCATTGATAACTCTTGCTGCGCCGTCAAACTGAAACAGCTCCATAATTTGAGCTTTACTAAGATCATGCATAAAATTTAAAGTCCTTTTCTTGGTCTATCGTAGCGCCAAAACCTAATTTACTTAAGTAAAATGATTTAGATATTTTTTAGATATTCTGACACACGGCTCAAACCCGCTCTTAATACCTCCGGATTATTGGCATAACCAACTCGGATGAAGCCTTCCATTCCCATAGCCGCTCCAGGCGTAAACATCACGCCTGTCTCCTTAAGAAGCTTTACACAAAAATCATATGATTTGATTGGCAACTCAATTTTAACTAATGCAGTTGTACCCGATCTCGGCTTCACCCACGAAAGTTTTGTTTCTCCATCCAGCCACGAGGATAGATAGTTCAAATTACCTCGGGTGATTTTGTGTGAACGCTCCAATAATCGATCAACACTCTCCAATGCGATCGTAGCAAGATAATCATCAACCATGCCAACACTAATTGTATCGTAGTCACGGTGGATCATCACATCCTCAATAACCTTATGAGAAGCTGTCACCCAGCCAAGTCTTAATCCAGCCAAACTGTACGCCTTGGACATTCCTGCCGTGCTTATTCCTTTTTCATAAATATCAGTAATTGATGCTGTCATTCCAGTTCCTTGCTGGTCAGTACCGCGATAAACTTCGTCACAAAGAATCCATGACCCAGCCTCAGCTGCTATTTCTGCGATTAGAGCAAGCATTTCCTTATCTATCAGTGATCCCGTTGGATTATTTGGGTTTGTCAATGCGATTAGTTTTGTTCCAGGAATAACAAGCTGTTTCAACTCATCTAAATCTGGCAACCAATTATTCTCTTCCCGCAATTTTAAAAAGTGCACATCGGCACCTATACTCTTCGGGATTGAAAAATGTTGTTGATACGTTGGAATAAATGAAACCACGCGGTCGCCACTTTCGACTAGCGTCTTATGTACCAACATATTAGCCCCTATCGTCCCGTGAGTAACCAGCACATTCTCAAAAGTTTGCTTCTCATATAATGCGGCTATTGCTGCTCTGAGCCGGTCAGAACCTTTAATCTCACCATAGGTCATTTTAAGGTTTAGTATTTCGGATAAATCTTTTTTGTTCTTGCCAGAAATTTGGAACAACTGATCGATTGTCAGACTTTCTACGCATGTTTCCGCCAAATTAAATTCACATTTGGTTTCCCATTCATTCATCCACATTTCGACGCCAAAAGTATCGATTTTCATCTAGCCACCCCTATATCTTGTCACCTTTATTCTGGCTTTTTTGCGCGTATATGATGAGGACAATGCTCGCCACTATTCAAAACAGGAACCATTTTTGACCATACATTAATTTGATGATCAATTAATTCTTTTCCATGCTTCTGATAAAGCTCTGACTTTTTATTTCCTGACAACCACTCAAGCTCCTTAAGCGCAACTTGTGAGTACCAGGAGTTTCTATTAACGAGTTCTACATCAACAAAACCTGCATTCTTCATTGCTTTTTCATATCTAGCTGGTGACGCCATTGCAAAATCGAGGCCCTCAGCTTTTAGATATTCTACCATTTCGGATGATGGGCTATTATCATGGCTGATCAGCCAATCTGACGCTGCAAAACATCCTCCCGGTTTCAGAACACGATACGCCTCAAGCGCCAATGCCTCTTTATCAGGAATGTGGATTATGGAATCTTTTGAAAAAACTAAATCGAACATCTCGTCAGCAAATGGTAATGGTCCCGGCTCTACTAGCTGAATTGATACTTTATCTGACAATCCATTAGCTATTACCCGCTTATTAGCTGCTTTACAAACAGGGCTTTCTACATCAATTGCAACAATGCTACTTGCACCACATTCTTGAGCCAATAATATTGCACATGCACCCGAGCCGCATCCAATATCAATTACAGATTTATTATAAACTGCAACACCGTCCAATACGCGGCGAACTTCGTCCGCACCTCCAGGCGATAAAAAGCCATCTCCCCATAAGTCTTCCAGAAAAGCTATAATCTTTTCATCGTAATGAACATCGTCGGACAATAACCGTTCCTCATATTTAAAGTAACAATTTCAGTTTATTTAAATTATATACTGTAGCGAAACAACTAAAAGCACCAGCATAAATTAGAGATAAGACTCAAAATGCTAACTACTCAAAAAGTTTTTGAAAGATACGAGGATATCCGACCGCGGTTACCCCAAACAGGTTACCCTCAAAGAACAAGTGATATCGCCTCAATTTTAGAAATTTCTGATGAGATAGATGCTTTTGTTTTCGATGCATTCGGCGTTCTAAATTTAGGTAATCAGCTTATTGCTGGTGCCGATTTTGCATTAAAAGAATTAAGGTCAGCTGGTAAAGAAGTTCGGGTTTTAACCAATGCGGCAAGCTATGACAAAGCTGGAGCCGTAAAAAAATTTTCTAATCTTGGTATTAGATTTGATACTCAAGAAATAATTACTAGCCGCGACGCCGCTATAAAAAACCTCACACCTGGATTATGGGGGGTAATTAGTGCCGCTGATGATAAACTAAATGACCTTAGCTTTAATTATATTCGATTAAAAAATGATACAAAGGCCTATGACAAAGTGGATGGGTTTTTATTTCTTTCTACAAGTGAATGGAATGCAAAGAAACACCTATTGCTTCAACAGAGCGTCTTAAAAAATGATCGCCCAGTCATTATTGCAAACGCAGACTTGGTAGCTCCAAGAGAAAGTGGCTTTACTCTAGAACCAGGGTTTTATGGCCATGAGTTGATAGATCTAGGAGCTTCTAACGTAAAATTTTTTGGTAAGCCGTACCCAGAAGTATATAGTCTTGTGACAAAATCTTTATCTGGAGTCCCGGGAGAGAAGATTGCTATGTGCGGTGACTCGTTACATACCGATATTTTGGGTGCCGCCGCGCAGGGTTGGAAAACTGTTCTTGTCACAAAAGATGGATTATTTTCTGGTTTTGACACAAAGAATTATTGTGAAGAATCTGGGATTTTCCCAAATTGGCGGTTAAAACGATTAATTTAATGTGGAAATTTGCCGCACATTTTATTCATGAAGAAACAAATACGGTAATTGCAAATGTTGTCGCCATACTACCATATGCGCTTATGATTCTATTGGAGGATATTAAATGAAAATCATATTTGCTGCTACAGCAGCTTTTACCATAGCTTTATCAGGCAATGCGCTTCTAGCAGCTTGCGACGACGGAGAGATGGTTATTAAATTATCGCATGTAACCAATACCGATAAACACCCAAAAGGTATTGCGGCATCACTTCTTCAGCAACGCGTTAATGATGAAATGAACGGCAAAGCTTGTATGGAAGTTTATCCAAATTCAACACTATATAATGACAATCAGGTTCTGGAGGCAATGCTACAAGGTGACGTCCAAATGGCTGCACCGTCACTTTCAAAGTTTGAACAATTCACGAAAGTTTTTCGTATTTTTGACCTTCCATTTATGTTCAAAAACATCAATGCAGTAGATGAATTTCAAAATTCCGACACTGGACAAGCAATGAAAGAAAGTATGATACGCCGCGGACTACTAGGGCTTGCATTTTGGCATAATGGAATGAAGCAAATGTCGGCTAACAAACCACTTGAAATGCCAACAGATGCGAATGGCTTGAAATTTCGTGTTCAAAACTCTGAAGTTCTAAAAGCACAAATGGCTGCACTTGGCGGTTCACCTCAGCCAATGGCATTTTCTGAAGTTTACGGCGCACTTCAAACTGGCGTTGTGGATGGCCAAGAGAATACTTGGTCAAATATTTATGGGAAAAAATTCTTTGAAGTTCAGGATGGAGTTACCGAAACAAATCATGGGATTATAGACTATATGCTAGTTACATCAACAGATTGGTGGGATACCTTGGATGAAGGAATGCGTGATCAACTTTCGAAAATCATTGCTGAAGTTACAGAAGCACGAAACTCAGAATCTACAGCTGTTAATGAGTCTGCAAAACAGGAGATCATTAGCTCTGGCGGCGTAGTTCGCCAATTGACCTCCTCACAAAGAGACGCGTGGGTAGCCGCGATGATGCCCGTATGGGATCAATTCAAAGGAGACGTAGGCGAAGATAATATTGCTGCAGCGCAAGCAATAAATTCAAATCACTAGTTTGCTTTCCTAAGATTCCCGACCGTTGTAAAAATGGTCGGGAATATTGCACCAAAAAATATATGTCGATAGAAGGATCTTATAATGTCAAATCAAGGGTCCACTTTCAGAAAAAGGGGTCTCTCCCGAATTATCGATGAAATTGAAGAAACCATAATTGCCATTATTTTGGCGTTGATGGTCATTATCACATTTACAAACGTAGTATTACGTTATGGCTTCAACTCTGGCCTCATTTGGGGCCTGGAAATGGTTACCTTTCTTTTTGCATGGTTAGTCTTGCTTGGTATTAGCTATGGAGTTAAGAAAAAGTTGCATCTTGGCGTCGACGCTTTAATAAATATCGTCTCGACACCAACTAAGCATTTTTTAGCCTTAATAGTTGGTATTTTGTGTATTTTTTATGCATTTTTACTGCTTAAAGGTTCATGGGATTATTGGGCAAATTTTGCAAACCTACCTCAGACAACTGGAAGATGGTTTCCAACAGGGTTAGAAGAGATGAAGAGAACCTCATACCGTTCATGGTATGAAGTTAATGATATTCATATGCCTAACTGGCTGCGGTGGATCGAGCCATTAATAAATTCTGGCGACGCGTATGAAAAAATACCAAGGTTTATTCCCTACGTAATGCTGCCTGTAGGAAGCGCACTGCTACTCCTACGTTTCACACAAGCTATGTTAAAAATAATTAGAGGCCAGCAAGATACATTTATTGTTAGTCACGAGGCTGAAGATAAAGTCGAAAAAATAAAAGAAGCCAAGAGTGTAGAGGAAAGTTAATGGAAGTTGCTATTCTATTCTTCTTGGTTATTGCGATGCTTATAATCGGCGTTCCAATAGCTATATCTCTTGGTCTCTCGTCTATTATGTTTTTATTAGTGCTAAGTGACACATCCCTTGCCTCGGTAGCTCAGTCATTTTTTCAGGCAATGGCCGGGCATTACACCTTATTGGCAATCCCATTTTTTATTCTTGCATCATCATTTATGTCTACTGGTGGTGTAGCAAAAAGAATTATTCGCTTCTCCATCGCGATTGTTGGGCATTTTCCTGGTGGACTTGCAATAGCAGGCGTTTTTGCATGTATGCTGTTCGCCGCTTTGTCAGGATCGTCTCCGGCTACAGTGGTAGCAATTGGTACAATCGTAATAGCTGGAATGAGGCAGGTTGGGTATTCAAAAGAATTTGCTGCCGGGGTTATTGCAAATGCAGGTACATTGGGCATTTTAATTCCACCATCAATAGTGATGGTGGTATATGCATCAGCCACAGACGTTTCTGTTGGACGAATGTTTCTTGCAGGAGTGATACCCGGTTTACTTGCAGGCACAATGTTAATGGTGACAATCTATGTAATTGCAAAAATCCGGGGCTTACCAAAAGGCGATTGGTTAGGCTGGACTGAGGTTTTCGCTTCAGCAAGAGAAGCAATTTGGGGGCTTTTTCTAATAGTTATTATTCTTGGCGGTATATATGGGGGAATTTTCACGCCAACTGAAGCCGCTGCAGTTGCATCTGTTTATGCATTTATTATCGCAGTTTTCGTTTACCGCGATATGGGGCCACTTGCGGAGAGGGAAGGCAAACCACGGCAAAACTTAATACAAAACCCAACAGCATTAATAACAGCTTTTTTCCATAAAGATACAAGAGATACTTTATTTGAAGCTGGAAAACTAACAGTTACATTGATGTTTATAATCGCCAACGCTCTTATCCTTAAGCATGTGTTAACTGATGAACAAATACCACAACAGATTGCTGCTGCGATGCTTTCTGCAGGCTTCGGCGCTATTATGTTTTTAGTAATCGTCAATGTGATTTTACTGATCGGTGGTCAGTTCATGGAGCCATCGGGATTAATCGTAATTGTAGCGCCATTAGTATTTCCAATTGCAATAGAACTAGGAATTGACCCAATACATCTTGGAATTATCATGGTTGTAAATATGGAGATTGGCATGATTACTCCACCCGTCGGCTTAAACCTGTTTGTTACATCTGGTGTAGCTAGAATGCCGATGATGTCAGTCGTAAAGGCTGCTTTACCATTTTTGGGCGTCCTATTTATATTTTTGATCTTAATAACTTACGTTCC
>MDSW01083304.1_pt1 | contig 24546 bp, 18 predicted proteins | sample 811171 | NCBI WGS metagenome assembly MDSW01 (sample SAMN05326641, study PRJNA326480) | marine metagenome | isolation source: seawater | place: Atlantic Ocean: North West | collected 2012 | reverse complement strand
TATCCGACCCAATGCATTACGTGGTTGAGGTGATCAAATACTTCCAGAATGACTGATCAAGTTCGCCGGAATATGCATGTGGAAAGTGTTCTATTGGAAGATAGAGCTTGTTTGCCAAAACTATGTCAACGACAGTTGGGCAACCGCCGATTTTATCGCGCTTAATAGGAAGCGATTTTTCCCATGGCTTTAAGTCCAATTCTGGTTTTTTGTTTTCCTCCAGTCGTTCCAGTATGGTGTGCAATTTCTTCAATTGCATTTTTTGTAGCGAAGCGAGGAATCGCCACTGATCTGGGTAAGGATTAAATTGCCCATCGATAAACACTGAATTGCCGTTTTGTCGTGGTAGATTCTGTAACGGCAGTGCAATCAGATTACCAAACCCACCTTCAGGCATTATGTCTTGGTTTGGAAACAACCGATCATAGGATTCAAAAGACAGCCCGGCATGCCTTTCCATAGCTTTATCCAACAGTGTAAAGCCTAACCTACGTGCATCTCTTGCCGGTACCATGTCAGAAAAGAATATCCAAATATGGGCGCCATTTCCGGATCGAGAGCGTTCAACCGCACAATCTATTCCGTAGAATTTGCAGGTATCATTGAAAGCAGTGGCAGCTTTTTGCCAATCGGTCTTATCGAAATCCACCGCTAGCAACCAGCATTCGTCCCCGTGCAGTAAAGGATAAAGACCAACAGTATGTTTGCCAGCAAGGTGATCGTAGATAACGGTATTATCAATTGATCGTAGCACCCGATGGGAGCAATCACTGCATTTAATTCGTGGTTTATGGCAGATTCCCTGGCGCCATTCATTCATACAGGCAACTGAATAGCCGCTGCGCCCCTGTTTGTTTTCCCACCTCAAAGAAAAAACATCGGTCCTGCCTTTGAACAAGCTGCAAAACAACGATACTTTTTCGTCGAGGCTGAACTGGGATTCTTTAGGTTTTTTGGAATTGAGCTGGTTCTGTATCGCCTGTTTACGAGCCAAGAGAACCGTTCTTTCTTCCTCCAGAACAAGTAACCGCTCCTCTATTTGTGCCAGCTCTTGTTCTAAATTTTTCATTGGGACTACTCGTTAGCCAATGCGACTAAGTTATCCCCAACGCCACGATACGCATTCTTGATCAATTTCGACCGATCAGTATCTAAATTGGCATGAGATACCTCGAAAGGAAACCACAACGCAGTTTTATCCTTCGGGAAAAATTCTGTTCTATCCTTCAGCAAGTTCATTAGCAATCATCTCTGCCTGCTTTAACACAGTCTCTGTCGCCAACAGCTGTAAATCGGGCGGATAGCCATACTGGCGGAGCAGGCGCTTCACAATGACCTTCAATTTTGCACGAACATTTTCTTTGATAGTCCAATCAATGGAAGCATTTGCACGAATTTTCTGGGTTAACACCACCGCGAGTTTTCGTAAGGTTTCTTGCCCCATCAGTTCGCGGGCGCTCTGATTATCAGCAACCGCGGTGTAGAACGCATATTCGTAGTCAGTTAACCCCATGCTAGCTGCTTCGGAATCCGACATGACAATCTCTTTGCTTATCTTTATAAGCTCTTCCATTACCTCGGCAGCTGTTATGATTTTGTTGTGATAGCGCTTGATAGAACTTTCTAGCATTTCCCTCAAAGTTTTGCATTTTACGAGGTTTGTCCTCGAACGAACCTTGAGTTCATCATTGAGTAGCTTCTTCATTAGCTCTAGAGCAATATTCTTATGCTGATAGCCTTTGAGTTCCTCAAGAAACTCATCGGACAAAATTGAAATATCAGGTTTCTTAATACCTGCCGCATCAAATACATCAATGACCTGGTCGGATACTAAAGCCTTATCAATAACCTGTTTGATCGTGGTTTCAATTTCTTCATCGCTACGACCATCACCCGAGCTATCAAATTTAGCCAGCCGTGCTTTTACCGCTTGGAAAAACGCTACCTCATCTTTTACGTCAAGTGCCTGTTCATGAGGAACGGCGATTGCGAATGCCTGAGACAAAGCCGTTACTTCGTGGATATAGCGTTTTTTTCCGTCCTCTAAACCAAGTATGTGTTCCTCTGCCGCCAGTATCATCGAAAGCTTTTCACCAGTATCCGCAGCAAAATAATCTTCATAGGGAAAGCCGTGAAACAGATCTGATACCACTTCCAGCTTTTCCAGCATCAGCGTTACTGCCTGCTGCTGTGCCAAAGTTGGATCGCCTTTACCACCCGCATCGGAATAAAATGACAATGCCTCTTTCAGGTCTGCCGCAATCCCCAGATAGTCAACCACCAAACCGCCGGGCTTATCTTTGTAAACCCGATTCACCCTGGCGATGGCCTGCATGAGATTGTGCCCTTTCATCGGCTTATCAATATAAAGCGTATGCATGCTCGGTGCGTCAAATCCCGTTAGCCACATATCGCGCACGATGACCAACTGGAGTGGGTCGGCATCGTCTTTCATGCGTTCTGCCAATGCACGCCGCTGCTTCTTGGTGGTATGGTGTTTTGCTAGTGCTGGGCCATCGCTGGAACTGGCGGTCATCACAATTTTAATTACACCTTTGTCCAGATCGTCGGAATGCCATTCAGGTCGAAGCTTGATGATTTGGTCATACAGATCCACCGCTATACGGCGCGACATGCTGACAATCATGCCTTTACCTTCAAATACCTGCTGGCGAGCATCGAAGTGAGCCACAATGTCTTTCGCGACATTTTTAATCCGACGCTCACTGCCAATAAGCGCCTCCATTTTTGTCCATTTAGCTTTGGCTTTTTGGGTTCCCGATAACTCGTCTTCAGGGATTTCTTCGTCCAATTCTGCGATCAGCTGTTTGCCTTCTTCGCTCAACTCCACCTTGGCCAATCGACTTTCATAATAAATACGAACCGTGGCGCCATCTTCAACGGCTTGGGCAATATCATAGATGTCGACATAATTGCCAAACACCGCTGGGGTATTCGCATCGGTTTTTTCAATGGGTGTACCAGTAAAGCCTAAGTAGGTAGCGTTTGGTAAAGCATCGCGAAGATATTTCGCAAACCCATAAACCACCTTTTTACCGATCACCAAACCGTTCTCATCTTTTTCATCAATGGTTTTGGCTTGAAATCCGTATTGTGTGCGGTGCGCTTCATCAGCAATCACCACGATATTGCGGCGGTTTGACAGCTCTTCATAGACATTGCCATTATCAGGCTGAAACTTTTGAATCGTGGAAAAAACAACACCACCCGATCCCACTCGCAGCAAGGATTTCAACTCCTCACAAGAATCAGCCTGCACGGGTTCCTGCCGCAACAGTTGTTTGGATGCCGCGAAGGTATCAAATAGCTGATCATCCAAATCGTTGCGATCAGTTATCACCAGAATGGTGGGGTTATTCATCGCCAGCACAATTTTTCCGGTATAGAACACCATGGATAATGATTTACCGGAACCTTGGGTATGCCACACCACACCAGCCTTTTTATCGCCTCGTGGTTGTTGTTCTGTACTAGGCACTCCATAGTTAGCAGGCTTTTCTGAAACCTTGTGCGCTGCACTAAAATCTGCAGCCCTTAATGTCGATGCAACTGCCGCATTCACAGCATAATACTGATGGTAAGCGGCAACTTTTTTTACGGTGCTGATACTGATCTGGCCCGTTTTTGGATCTTCCTTTTTGCTTTTTTCAAACACAATAAAATGACGGATTAAATCCAGCAGCGTGTTCTTGTTTAACATTCCCATAATCAGCGTTTCGAGCTGACTCACTAAATGGGAGGCCTCGGCTTTTCCATCAGCACTCTTCCACGTCATATAGCGACTCAAACAGGCAGACAAAGAACCCGCTTTCGCTTCCAATCCATCCGAAATTACCAGCAATGCGTTGGGCGTAAACAAATTGGGAATAGCTTGCTTATAAGTTTCCAATTGCTTAAAGGCCGATGTGATAGTGGTATTCTCATTCACCGCATTTTTCAGCTCGATCACCACCAGAGGAATACCATTCACAAACAACACCAAATCAGGGCGTTTGTTCTGGTGGTTCTCGATCACCGTAAACTGGCTGATGATCAGAAATTCATTATTTTCCGCATTGTTAAAATCGATCAGCCAGGCCAGATCGCCACGATCATCGCCATCCTGTTGATAGTTGACGTTAACCCCTTCCGTGAGTAAGCGGTGAAAGGTTTCATTATTGGCAAGCAGATCTGGGGATTGGATTTGTTGAACTGCCTTCAGAGCATCTTGTTTAGCCACTGCTGGCAGCAAGGGATTGATTCGTTGAATGGCACTCTGAACCCGGCTCAGCAGCAGAACTTCTTCATAGCGGGTCCGCTCAGCATTGGACTCACTATCAGGGGCAATGTCCGGGCCATGGATATATTCATACCCCAGCCGCTGAAACAGCTTGATGGCGAAGGTTTCGATAGCCGATTCGTTGATTTGGCCCATGGGCTCCCCACTATTCAATGGTGCAATTTGCGTTTCTTCACTTTAATCCAGCACTGTTCTAAGAGCACAAAGAGAACAACAAGCCTTAAATATCAATAACATAGAACTTCCAGCTCAGAAATATTCTCTTAGAACAAAGCATCAAACCGGTTTTAAGAGAACCCATTTCGGTTCTTTAAAGGTTCCCTGATTGGATATTGTTCCGGCTTTTCGTAATTCACTGATCAAGTTTCCGACCTTGGATTTTTTCTGTTTGAGATCCATCCAGTCCGGCAGCTTGTTCCACAGCAACTCATCAATATCCTTGCGACTGAGCGAACCATGCTCTTTAATCGCCTTGCAGATCAGATCCAGATAATACTGATTGTCGAAGGCCTTATTCTTACTATAGGACGCTTTTTGGTCCGTCTGCTGTGCCACCGACTTCGCAATGTAGAAGTTTGGCTTACGCCCCTCGATCAAACCCCGGGCTTTAAGCCGCCGCTCATCATCATCGGTCAGGGGATGGCGCTTCTGTACCTTATCCAAAGCGACAACCTCGCTCAGGGTCAGATCCTGAGTGCGAGCCAGCAAGCGGGCGTAGTCCATATCCAATATTTCCAGTTTTAAACTATCCAGATCCTTGCGAGCAGGACGGAACTGGGAACCCACCACCTGGCGGTTGTCCTTGACGCCAAATACCAGCCAAGCTGAACGTTGTCGTTTGAGATTGGCTTCGTTGCTGAGGGCCGAGAAATATTTACCTAGCTTAGTAAAGTCATACCCATTTTTAGCTTCTTTGAACTCCACCACTTCGTTTTCAGCAGTCAGGTTGAGCAAAGCATTTAAGATGGCCGTTGCATCGCTGTTCATTCTTCTTCCTCGGTATCGAGTTCCGGTTCGGTTTCCTGGAAGATCCGATATTCGTTTTCGTAAGCCTGATAATCCACGCGGAAAAGTATTTCGCTGGCAGTATACGAATACTCTCCCATTTCGAATTCACCGTATAAATCATCCCACTGAGTATTAAACGGTTCGAGCTCAAGGTAGTTCAATTCTTCAGGAAGTTCGGAATCGTCATCGGAAATAGCAGTGGCATCTTTGCGTTCCTCAAAGGCTCGAATCAAAAACACCGCCACTACCAAGGTGCTATCGATTAGGAATTCACGAGTTAATAGATCCACTTTGCCATTTCGGGCTTTGAGTTCGTCCAAGGATTTGCCGTGAGAAGTAGGGCTGATGTCGTTACGCAGATTTCCCAGCTCTTGACCTATGCTGGCAAGGGAACCGGAAATTCGATTGACTAGGGCTTCGCTGTTATAACCCAGAGCATTGAAGGCTTTTTTCAATACTGCGTTGATGCTGGGTGCCGTATTCAACTCCACGTCTTTGGCACTACAGATTTCCTTGCCGATGCTTTCCAGTAGAGCTTTTGCGTTTTCCACCGCCAAACTGAAATCCGATTCCAGATGACCCTCCATACGATCGATATAAAGGGTTAACGCTTCCCAGCGTTTGTATTGGGTAATGGTCGCACGTAATTTTTCCACTAGAGTGCCACCCGGACTTCACCGCTCATCAGTTTGGGGAGGAGGGTGTCACGGAGTTTTTCCAACGTTCGAATCTGGTTATGGTTAGTAAAAATTTTGTTCCATGCCGATTGAGAGATATCCGCAAATTCTTCCAATTTGTTGAGTGGAGGCTTCTTAAATGTAAGTGAGCCAATATCAGACGGCTTCAACGACGGATATGTAGAGGTTGAACCCTCAGCTACCGAGTGCAGATATTCAGTCATTTCATTACTGGTCAATAGCAGGTATATAAAATGGGGGTCAATATCAACACAACTTAGAACGCAAAATCCTGTTGAAACAACCAGATTCTCTTGAGGCTCCTTAATGATTCCATAGTGTTTTTGATTGGGTCTTACAGTTGAAATTAATACATCGTTATGTTTGACAAGTCTTTTAGCCCGACTGGGAGATTCTGAAATCGCGAATTCCTGCAATTCAGAGACAATCCCTTGATTCAATGATCCAGTGTCTAAATATAAAATATCTGAATGCTGATAAGATCTGTCTATACTGCGGGCATTGAGCTCAACGAGCTGATCAATTCTCACGTCTTCCCAATCATCTTGCGCTTCTTCCACAAACCATTGTCGAAACAGGGTTTCGGCCATGGCTTCAAGGGTTTTGTTTTGGCGATGCAACAAGTCTATTTTCTTGCTCAGTGAAACGTAGTAAAGCCCAATGGGTTTTTGTTCAGGAAGGTCAGGATAAGGAATCAATAATTTATCAAAATCAGATTTCTTGAGATGTGGAATCACTCCACTAACATCGAGATTTTTAATTTGAGCTTGAACATCGGGGGAGCGCAACGCTGCAAGCAGGAAAGATGGGTCAATAATTACTTCATTTGCCCTCAATGCAACCATATCTTGGGCGATAGCGAAATTAACAGGATCTGGGACGAGGCATGCTGCACCATTCTGACTGCCTTTTAAAGTTAGCAGAATATCACCAGGTTCCGGGTGCGAACGAAACCATGTGTCATAGGTTTCTTGGGATACATAACGGACGTTAATGTGCTCTGGATATAAGCTCTGATTATTAACGCAGTTAGTTGCAATCAAAGGAATTCCTTCGGCAGATGTTGGCGCAGTTTTCCCTCGATTGTCCACGATAAATTTAGTGGTTTCTGATAACGGAATTTCTCGCCTGCTTTCCTTAGTTTCCAACGTCAACTCTCCCTATCGTTTCCAATATAATGGAATTGAGCTTTTCTTCTTCCTTCAACTGCGCCTCAAACTCCGCCTTCAACGAAGCAAACCGCTCCGCAAAATTGAAGTCATCTTCTTCATCCGGTAGTCCCACGTAGCGCCCTGGTGTCAATACATAATCCAGCTCCGCCACCCTCGCCAGCGATACTGAAGCACAAAAACCCTTTACATCCTCATAATCCCCCTCACCTGTCCTCCAGGCGTGGTAGGTATCTGCAATCATCTGCACGTCGTCATGGGAAAGCTCCCGTGTGCGGCGATTGATCAAATGCCCCAGATTTCTTGCGTCGATAAACAGAATCTCACCCTTACGTGGGTGACCGTTGCTGCGGGCACGGTTCATAAACCACAGCGCGGCCGGAATCTGGGTATTTAAAAATAATTTCGCAGGCAGATTGACAATACAATCAATCAGGTTGCCTTCATCGATCATGTTTTTGCGGATCTCGCCTTCGCCACTGGATTTACTGGTGAGAGCACCTTTTGCCAACACCACGCCAGCGCGGCCGTTGGGGTTCAGGTGAAAGATAAAATGCTGCAGCCAGGCAAAGTTGGCATTGCCGGAAGGTGGAGTACCAAATTGCCAGCGGGCATCACCCCGCAGTTGATCGCCGCTCCAGTCACTATCGTTGAAGGGTGGGTTGGCGATGATAAAGTCCGCTTTCAGGTCTTTGTGGGCATCGTTGAGAAATGAGCCTTCGTTGTTCCATTTCACCTGGTCAGCACCAATGCCGCGAATGGCCAGGTTCATTTTCGCCAGACGCCAAGTGGTCTGATTACTTTCCTGTCCATAGATAGAGATATCGTCGATGCGACCCTGATGTTCTTGCACGAATTTTTCCGATTGCACGAACATGCCGCCGGAGCCGCAGCAGGGGTCGAACACGCGGCCTTTGTATGGTTCGAGCATGGCTACCAGCAACTCCACGATGCTGCGGGGGGTATAGAACTGGCCGCCCTGTTTGCCTTCTGCCAGGGCGAATTCCCCCAGAAAGTATTCGAACACATGGCCCAGCACATCGGCGCTGCGGGCCTTGGCGTCCCCCAGAGCAATATCACCCACCAGGTCAATCAGGCCACCAAGGCTGGCCGGGTCCAGATTCTGGCGGGCGTAGACCTTAGGCAACACACCTTTGAGAATGGGGTTTTCTTTTTCCAGCGCATCCATGGCGGCGTCGGCCACGGTACCGATTTCGGGCAACTTGGCATTCGCTACCAAGTGGGACCAGCGGGCTTCGGCGGGCACAAAGAAGACGTTTTCAGCTTTGTATTCGTCTTTGTCTTCCGGATCGGCACCGGCGTAGTCGCCCTCACCAGCGGCGAGTTGGTTGTAGAGGGCTTCGAAGGAATCGGAGATGTATTTCAGAAAGATCAGGCCCAGTACCACATGTTTGTACTCAGCAGCATCGATGTTCTTGCGTAGTTTGTCGGCGGCTTTCCAGAGTTGCTTTTCCAGAGGTTCTTGTTTTTCGGCTTTGGTGGCTTTCTTGGCGCGGGCCATGGGCATCCTTAAAATGGGCAAAATAGATAAAAATAGTAACAAGCTTGGCTTGTGAAGCCAAAAAGGATTGGCAAGTTAAGGGCTGTTTTCTATCGAATTTATATCAAAAAAATATGCCAAGCATACTTCTTCATCCATAAGACAAATACACACTTCATGTTTAGAAATCAAAAATCAGGTAATCCCTTCGCCCTCGGTTTCTAGGCAGCAAAGTACCCAGTACGGCTTCTATGCTGACCAGCGGTCATCATAATTTAACCTTACCTGACAGCATTAAACCACAAAATATATACAGAATAATGTATCTTCAATTCATATAAACTACTTTTATTGCCAAAATAAAGCATTTAATATACAGATTACCTCTATTTATCTGATGAAAAGTGTGCCAGAACTAAGAGATGCGCTTAAATCTATCCAGCTGAGACTGTCAGTGCAGGCGGGCAGGGAACTCAGACATTCAGACTTAGCGGAACTGGCTTGTGTCAGTCCCCGCTCTATTGGTGAATGGATGAGAGGAACTAGCTCTCCTGGCGGCATGATAGCTATCCTCCGCCTCTTGGCTATGCTTCCTCCGGATCAGGTATCAGTAATATTGGATGAGTGGAAGCAGAATGAATCTATTGTTAACCGTTAAACGTAGGGCAATTGAATATGAGTGATAAAGAATCATTAGGGAACGAGATTCGCTTCTATCGAGCGAGTGAAAAGCCGTACGGCGCATTCAGCAATCTTTATAAGAGAGAAGTTGAATTTGAAGGAGAGGTGTTTCCTACATCGGAACACGCATATCAAGCGGGAAAACCTAGAAAGGAAGCTGTGCGCAACTGGGTGTTAAGTGCACCTTCCCCTTCACTAGTCGCCATGGCTGCTCATGGGTTGTATTGGTGGGACATCCGACCTGGTTGGTCTAAAACAAAGTTCGATAGGATGAAACAAGTTTTGACGGCCAAGTTTACTCAACATGAAGACCTGTTAGAGTTATTGTTGTCAACGGGAAACGCCAGGTTGGTTGAGTCAGCAACTGTCGACAACGATGTAAACAGAACTTGGGGTGAAGTTAAAGGAAAAGGAAAGAATATGTTAGGTGTGCTCCTGATGGAAGTTAGGGAGGATCTACGGGACAAGCAGGCGAAGCAATCGGGTAAGAGAGCCAGAAAAAAAAGAGCAGGCATCTGAAGCCAGCTTATTGCTCTACGTGCGAGCTACTCTTTAGCTACAGCAGGCCAGAGTATCTAGAGATTGTGTATTGATAGCTCGATGGTGGTGCTTTGGGGATTCATTGAAGAAGTACTCATAGATTCCGCCTAGAGCTTTGTTCGAATTAGAAAGCGTGGGTGTTATCTCGTTGACAAAACGCTTACGGGAAAAGCTAGCCGCTGCGTTCGTGCATTTAGTAGCAGACAATTTTGAAGAGAGACCTCTTGCTCCCACTGTTAAACAGTTAAGCGTGGAAAGCACTTGCCCAAAAGCAAGCGCGTAAGCGACTTTATTATAAGATCGCAGCGTGTCCTTGAAGTTATCTCTCCGGGAGTAGATCGAATAGATTAATCCAGCAGTACACCAATCGCCAGCCCCAGACGTGTCCGCAATCTTGGGCAAGTCATACGCTCCTAGGTTAAACCAATCCTGAGTCAATGAAGCACCTCTAAACTTTAGACCTTTTTCTCCCATTGTTTGAATTTCGACATTGACACTTGATAAGTCAAATTCTCTAAGGTCCGATAAACGATCATCTGAGTACTTGAGAACGTGACAATTATTCAGAATATGCTGAAACAGTTGATAATCGTCTCCAATTGAGGACGGCTCAAACACAACTAATGATCCTTTCGCAAAATAATGCTCAGCGAGTGTGGCTGCGAGTGAGGTTGACCTATCCAAGAACAGTACGTCAGACGTAGGTAGCCCAGGGATGAAGTTCAACAATTCAATATCGTCAGAAAAGTTAGGCTTGTGTTTTGTTCCACAGATCGGGCACGAAAAGCTAAACCTATGCGTAGGTCCATGAAGTGCACCTAGCTGGTGTTGATAGATTACAGGAGTGTGATGGTTGACTGATTGAACCAAATACTGAATGTCGCAATTCAATGCTTTGAATTCGTCGATTAAAGAGTCTCCAACGCAGTCTCTTCCTAAATAAGAGATGGGAAAAGCCCCCCAACCAAGAGAAGCAAGAATGGTTAAGACATTGCCTGCAGAGCCGCCCAGCGATGAAGACAACACTTCACCTTTCTGACTGATGATGACATCTAAGCCAATTAGCCCAGTACCAACTATTTGTCGTCTAGTATTCATAATGTCATTATCTTTAATTAGATTTTCCAGCCTTCAGTAGCCAATTATGCCACATATTCTGGGGCAGCCTATTTGATATATTTGGGATGGAACTCGCATCACAACGATAACCCATGGTTTCTGTATAGATCACGGGTAGATCTAGGTCAATTGCGGCAAATAGCATGCCAATACTACCTGTTTTTCTTCCCGTTGGTGACAATATGATTTGGTGTGTATACCCTGATAGGGCTTCTTTTCTACCTTGTTCTATGCGCTTGATTGTTGCAAAAACATCAGTTGGGTCTGATTCGTGTGCATAAATAATGTCTAATAGGTTTGTTTCCCATTCATTTATCAAGGGATCATGAAATCGACGTAAAAGATTGTCACCTCTGCGAGGGTTTGTTGAAGGGAACGGGAGTATTGGAGCAACCTCTTCTGCAAGAAGCTTGTCGTAAATAACTTTCAAAGAAGTAAAATTACTTTCTGATAATTGCGGAAGCCAGAGATTGATGGAACCATCAACTTCGTCAGTCTCCATCTTGCCCTGAAAACCGTGCATGTACTCTGCAGAATCTTTTGACATAGATGTAACCTCCAGAATTGACTCTTCCTCCTCGGATACAACTACGTGGACTTCAAAGCCCATAGATTTAGACTGTTCATAGGCAAACCGAACAACTGGGAAGCAAACACCTCTAGACATAGTTGTTGCATCGACAATGATGTCTGTATAAGCATTTTTTATTGCATAATTAATTAAAGCAGCTGCATTTCTTCCAGCCACATTAGCTGTGTCTTCTGCAATAATAATTAACTTCTCGAAATTAATCTGTTGTCCTAAGTAGGACTGAAGTGCTGCTCGGTTTTTCTGTGCCGATGTCTCGAGTATTGGTGATACATCCGGTCTCCACTCATCCAGAAATAGAAACTCAATAGCTGAGTTGACATTGATGGATGAAATTAACCTAGGGAAATTGAGGCAGGCCTGATTAAAACCCAATGTACCAACGAATAAAATAGATCGGTCTTTTTGTGCAAGGTAACTACTAAAAAATTCTTCGCACTCGTTTCTATTCTGATGGCTAATGATGTCAAGCATAGGCGTGTTCATTCCTTAACCGCGGCTTGCAGTCCAGAGAGCGTGTCTTCTATAAACCCACCGCGGCCAAGTGTCAATCCATTTGCCAAGCAAGGAACTCCCCCAAGTTCCAATAGGCACCATTCTCTATTTTTGCACTTATAGTGTGGGACAAATATTATGGCTTTATAGGCAAATGCATAATGTAGAATTCGGGTTAAGCGTTCTGATCGCTCTAGAACAGCATTAAATTCCTCTTGGGGTATTCCAATTGCATTCGCTCCATCATCAAGCGGGGCGTTTGGTTCCATTGTTTTCGATATGCAACGAGACGCGATAAAGTTAACCAGATCTTTAACTGATGAATGGTATGGAAAATCCCATTCATCGATCATTTGCTTTGCTTGTTTCACCAAAGCATCATTCTGAGTCTTTGCGTCAAGCTCTGGTTTTTTTCCTCGTACCAATTTGGCGAGCATCTCGTCTATGAGAACACCAGATAAGTTAATGAACTGTTCAATATTCGCATTACTCGCGTCTGCAAGTTTGTCTAACCCAAAGTAATAAGGGCGATTGAATTCGTGCAGTAGTTGAATTCTAGCGCCCTCAATAAGAGAGGTGCGCGCTGATTTATGCTCGGTGACAGGGGCATCAAGCTCCTCAGGCTCGTCTATCAATGAGAGTTGAGGCGTTCGGTTTAACTCGCGTGTCAGCAAAATTCTTAATGCCGCTAGAGTTTCGTCTTCCGGTAACTCAACTGGGAGGCGTGTTCGCAACTCTTCTACAAATCGTTCAGACACATGTCCGTTATTTGCCATAGACTGAATTGCGTTCTTTAACCGGGTGACGTCTCTTTTGGGTAGTAGGTGCGATTTGGTCTCCAGTAATTGTCGCAGGTTGCTTGATGAACGTCTGGAAAAGTCAGGTATACGCGGCAGGTAACGTTGGCTTATATCCGCAGCTATCTTTCGAAATTCGTTCTTTCGTGACGTTGATAGCTGAACTAGTTTGATAAAGTAGTCTCGACCAGAACTGGTTCCGAACTTCACATCGTTTGCAGAAATATCTGTTGTCAGGACGTTGCGGTAATCTTCGGGAGACACTATATCAGGTCTACACATCATCCATCTTGATACACGGATGTTACGATTCTTTAACCATTCTCTCAAGAGGATGTATTGCGTGGGGTGCAGTTCATGGGCATCATCGATAACCACCATGGGTTTTAGCATAGCGCCATTGATGCCATAACGATTATTATCGCCAGAAATTCTAAAACCAATTATATCTTCAAAAGCATCAAATTTCTGATTAATAAAATCAGTGGCAAGCTCATTCTCGTTCGGTGCAATAAGTGATGTTGCGGCGCGAAAAATGGCTGATTCTATGTATCTAGCATAAGTTCGAAATTCCTTTGCGCTATATCCTGACATATGAGATTTTGCAGCGTCCGACTCGTCGCTAAAAACCACATCAACTTCATTTTCGCTTATTTCCGCTTTTTCGAGCTGTCGAAACCAACCCAGTACCGCTTTGGCTTGTACAAAGCTCCTGAGTAAAGTCGCACGTAAATCCTCACTGTATGGTAGTTCCCAAATAGCTCTGAAGTTAGTGCTCATTGGCAAGCGATAAGCGAGAATGGTAGGTACAAGATCGGAGAGTAGGCCTATTTTGGCTAGCGCAATAACCAATTCTTTATTGGTATCTTTGGGGTTTCTGGCCAAAGCATCCAATGTGTCGAATTCAAGAATTCTTGCAATTGTTGTTTTTCCGCAACCTGGTGTACCAACAACAATTGTTAGTTTTTCTAGTAGAGCGGAACCGTCTACTCGAAAAAACTCTGCTAGTGGAGCAGGGCTAAGCAGCGGCAGTAAAGTGCTAGCTTCAGATAGATATTCCGTAGCTCGCTTTTTGAATGGATTATCCATCACTTGAATGTCGTTTCCTTCTGGCAAATAAGGGCTTCATGGTGTGATTAACCCCAACATTATCTCCGGATTGTGCCCATAGAAGAGCAACTGAATTGTTCGGTGTGTTGTGATCCAGCACCAAAGGAAGACCACAGCCTTTATATCCAAAGCAAACGCTATCTTCTACATGTTCATCTTCTATTTTGGCATCATAGTGGTCAATCAGTAATTGGCATAGGTCAGACGCAGTATCATCACTATCGATCACTATATTTCCCGGAAGAACGTGAGAATATGTCACATCGAAACCAAATTTATCGTGCGTAATCGCAAAGCTTTTAATACGCTCAGAGATTTCATTTTTTGCAAAATCAGATGCAAGATGATGATGTACGTGAATTCTGCACGTGCTGCTCAGTTCACTACCAATTCTATGGTGGTTTGCCTCAAAGAATTTCTTTATCTTCCCTTTCCACTCTCCATTTTTATAGCGTATTAGCGAAGATCCCGATCCTGTAAAGTCGTCAACTAAACAAACTGTATCGAATTTCTCTGGCTCGTTATGGAATCCTTTTTTGTCCAGAGACTTTCTAAGTTCCTTAACTAGGTCCTCCCATTTTTCCCCGGAAATTTCGCTGTAGGGAACCACCTGCTCATTTGATACAGATCCTTCGTTGAACCGTCTGAACACGTCGATTCTTGCTCCATCGCTCAAGCCAACAAAAAGTGTTTTTCTCAGAAGTATTTTCAGCTTCTTTTCTGCTTCGTGGTTTAGCCATGTCTGATAAAATTGTATACCTAGTTCATCAGAAATTCGGCGTCTCATGGATCTTTCAACTGCTGGCATCATCAAACTGACTAAATGATACATTTCTTTTTGACTTATAAATATCAGACGTTCCTTTAGGAAGTCGTATGCCGTTCGCCTTTGTTCAACAAGTGAGAACTGCTTTAACCAGTTAATGAGTGCAATATGAAACTTAGCAGCTGGTTGAAAGCCCTGATAGCGATCGTATTTGAGATCTGCAAGTAGTTGCATAGCAGACATTTCGGAGCTAAGTTCGGCTTCATCCCAATCTAATAAGTCTGAAATAAGTTTCCAAGCAGTCTGCTTTTTCATATGTGCTATTTATTCGCTCAAGGGGCTGTTTGTAAAATCGATGAATCTATGGCCTTCCGGCCCTGGTACTAGCCGCTTTAGATAGTATAATGTTGCGTTAGCTTGGCGATTGCCTTTTGGGGCAAAGTTCCAGCAGGTAGCCAATGACGAAGATATTCTATCTGAACTTAATGATAGTCCATTGGATAACAATTCATAGTCATTCCCATCCTCGTGACCACTATCCCCGAGCCTAAGGATTTCTGACGTTAGATCTAGATTATATAGGTCATGTATATGCCTCAACACATTCCGCTTGGATGTGTCATTATCTAGAACATCAAGCGAATGACCCGAGCTAAATACACGCCATCCAACTTTTTTGTTTTCAACAACCCAGGCTCTAAGCGCAGAAGCTAGATGGGTGGACACCCTGGAGCTGTTTGTTCTGATTGTGAATTGCCCGCCTTTTGCATACTTCACCAGTGGATCTGTAAAATCAGTGTATGTTTCTCCAAGCCAATTTAGAAGCTCGTGAAATTCTGGATTGGGTGAAGGTGTTGCTGGGTCAATACTAAGAGGCAATATAACTGATCCACCGTAGTATCCTACGAGAACTTTTTCATGGAACGACTTGTCAATTGCATCTAGAAGACACTTACGTAAAGAATCTCCTCTTCCTGAAGCGATTATCAGTCTTATTCCTTCGTTAAGTAATCTGGATAGCTCTTCACCTACCCTTGGACACATGCCTATGTAGCGAGATTCGGTGTTACATAAGGTCCCATCAAAATCTGACACTATTGCTTTTATAGTAGCCTTGCTTAATTCTTTACAGAAGTCATTAGCACTCTCAACAAAAACTGCAGGTGGCTGGTCGGTCAATACACTAAGATCTGACTTTCGCTTGGCTGCTACATCGACTACGTTGCTGTGACTCTGTGGCAGGATACTCTTTAGATAACTCAATTTGTGCAATCGTCTGCCAAACTCTGGCACCTCAGGTTGTCCTGGATCCACATTCATAGAAAGCGCAAGTGCTTCGATAGCATATGAAGCCATCAGCAAGCTATTAAAGATTACATGCTGAGGCTTAACACCGGACACCTTAAAAGAGAATTTTTGAATATTCTCTGGTATGAGCTTTGTGGTGGCTTCGTACAATGAAGTTGAAGATTCAGAGTAAATGGAAACTATGACCGGGGCATTAGCAAGCGATGCCAGCTGTAAGTGTCGACCATGAGCAAATTGCCTATAATCACAAATCTGCACACTTGCCAAGGCTGCTTCAGATGCCTTTGACTCGAAGTCAATAGCAAAAGATTTAGTCAGGGCGTCATGCAATACTAAGATGGGTTGTTGACGTAAAAGTCGTGTGAAAATACCAGAGTTTAGCCAAGTATATCGATAGTTATTAAGCTGAGTTTCCGAGAGAAAATCCCGAAGAAGGGTTTCTGCCTCTTTGCTGTCAAAGAGGGCCTTGTAGAATAGAAAAGATGTTGCAACTTGGGTGTTTGTGGCAAGGTATCCATCTTTACCCCAATCCATTTGAAATGGTATGAGTTTTACCGATCCTTCTGTAGAGCCCAACACAGCCAGAGGGTTGTCCGTGGTTAAGGTTATCGCTACGCATTCGGCATCATATTCCTGTGCAGTCTTTGCTGCTGCGATGATAACAGCGTTCTTTCCCTCGGCAGATAATAAAATCGATCTTGTCAAACTTGTATATTTTGCATGCGAAATATATTCCAGAGGAGTTTCGTAGCTTGTTGGTGTTTGGTGAGCGAGCTTCCTTAATTCTGACATTAGGTAAGCAACAGAATGGGACCCACCTGAACCAACAATTGAAACTGATTTCGCTGCCCAAGATAACAAAAGCTGTTGAAGAACTGATATGTCCTGTTTAAAGGCCCAATTTAAAGAATGCTGAAACTGGTCTAATTCAATTGAATACGGTTTTCCCACCACGAATACCTCTCTGAGTTTCCTTCATGATTCTTCAAGACTCATTTTTAATCACCAGTTGCTTTATCAGGACGTAGTTATTTAAACCCGAACTAAACACACCACAATTAGCTTATTTCTTGTGCAAACCAGATACTTGTTTGGGCTTTTATTGAGCAGCTTTTAACAGATAATACCTATTATGGTTTAAAACTGCGTTTTTTTCTGAAATTTTGTTTAAATTTCAAGATGTTGTTTGCTTTCTGCTAGAGATGACTTGCCGGTGGTTGTTATTTCTATAGTTTTTGTATCTTAAGTACTGCTCTTGCCACCCAGGCTTCCAAGGCTTCTGTTTCATCTTTAATTGCTTTGTCTGGATGGTCCAAATAATAACGGGCAATAGTCAGCTCCGTATTCTTTTTGCGTTTCCATTGCATAGCTCTGTAATTAAGGGAAGTGTCCGATGTCATTAAAGCATCCAGAATGCTGGTCAAAGTTTTCTCAGAGGAGTCCGTTACGTATATCAATGTAGAAAGAGCCTCCTTTTTCTTCAATTCTATTTCCAGCATATGAATTTTAGAATCGGCATCCCGCTCCACTATAGCGTGGCAATACATTCTTCGACGGTCATCCACTAAATGCGCTGAACGGCATTGTTTTTCTGGCACTTCTCCATAACGAGTGGAAATTTGCCAACTGAATTTACTTTTTAGTTGTTCCAACAAGGCTGCGAAGAACGCAAATTTTTCCGGCGCCTCAATCAGATTCGGTTTTTCAAGATGGTTAAAATCTCCTCTGGGCTTCTTTCCATGATTACTACCTTCTGCTATTCCTAAAGTGCCTTCCTCAGTTTCTTCATCTTGATGTTCATCCAGCTTATCTTTCTCGCCCTTGGGTAACGCTTTTACCTGACGGGGGCTTCGCCTGAGATCCAGTTCCGTATCAAAATGAAACCCTGCTGAACTGATCCTAATCAAATGTCTTTTTTTCCCGCCTTTTGGTGGATTATGAAGGTCAATTTCCTTTGGATTAACAGCGGGTGGCTTTTTCCTTTCTTTACCTTTACTCGGTTCTTCTTGATCAGACTCACTTTCTATATAGAAGCAATCGTCAGGATGTGAAAATGTGATAATTTCCAGTTGAGGCGCTCGCACGCCTGCCACGGACAGGATTTGTCTGATGTAGCAATGATGCGCTTCGCCCAATTTTTCCTGTCCTGTAAATCCACTCCAGGATATTTCACAAGAACTTAAGTCTGGCGGATCAAAGTCGAACGTCCAACGTTCATGGTCGCCCTGTACAGATGCTTGTTGATTGAGACAATTAAAGATTGAGCAAAAGCTTTCTTCAGCTTCTTTGTCGAATAAAAGCCAAGCAAAGAACTTTCTGTACTCCAGGCTATTTAGATAATTCACAGGAACATTTGACGTAAAGGTAACTTCACCTATCCATTCCACGTGATGAGATTTTGCTAATTGCCAGGTATTACCTTGATACACCGCAGCCCTAGCTACTTCTGATGAATGAAGAAAGAGCATACGCGCCAACTCTGCTGCCGGTAACCAAATAACTCTGTTATCTATTGGTATTCGATAGATCACTTGGCTAGCAATCTGATCGTGAAATTCATCTAGTCGCAAGAGTGACTTAGGAAGGTCTGCGTACGTCATTTTTACCCACCCATTTACTGATGGTACGTTGAACCTACCCGTATAACCTCGCGTGACATACTCAGCCGATAGCCTCGGGTACTCTGTTCCGGGTATGAGGGCAGGTAACAAATCGATTGGCATTTTTTTCCGAAACGGCTCTTTATTTTTATTCAGAAAATAACAAACGACTTGCCAGCCTTGCCCTGGGTTTCTAAACCAGTCTCCTATTAGGATGAGCTTGGATCCAGAGGGTAAACTTCTCAAGCTATACTCAGTCAACTAACAACTCCCTTTTTCCTCCAGTTCCTCTATTTGCTTTTTTATTCTAATGGTAATAGCCGTTGACCTAATTCCGGCAATTCTTAATAAACGCCATTCTTTAATTGGCAGGTGCTGATCTAACAAGCTTCTTGCTGCCTTCTTAATTCGGTAAATTTGATAATCTTCCAAGCTTTCGGCGTTGCTTTCTAACCACTTATTTGTTTCTGGTAATTCTTGTAGGTGCTTTTCTACAGAGTTTGATCTAGGCAATTGCTTGATCAGCAATGTGCGAGTAAATCTAGGTCTTGGATCTATGTTTCGTAATTTGCGAATTTCATTCTTTAGAATTTTTACATTGGTTTTATCCCAGGATGCGTAGTCTGCTTTATGATGATTTACTGTCTTTCTATGCCGAGGAGGCCGATTCGCCATTAACCAATTACGGTCATGCCGATATAGCCATGTGTAAATAGCATTACCATTACCCGCGGTTCTTATTGCTTTGATTCCACCACTGTTTTTCTTTGTTAGTTTTATCCAATCTTTTCTTTTTGAACGAATCTCTGAAATATTGTCCTGTTCAATATGTGCTATTTCTGCGGCCTGCTCTTTAGGCTTATCTTTTGGAAGTTTTTGAACTGATTTAAATACTTCTTTTACAGTGGACTGTGGCAATAAAGAACATTGAACCATTAGATGCCGCAAAAACGAAAAAGACTTTCTGTGTTTTCGAAATATATTGATCAACCAGTCATTTTCAGTATTCTTTGGTAAATAGGATTTATAAATAGATTTTGACCAATCCTTAAATAGTATTTCTCTAATACTTGCGTGGTCGACTCGACTACCCTGTCTGAGACCAATGTTATCCGCTAAGTTTTGGTAAAAAAGCGTCCATTGATTAAAACTATGACCATGTAAACTATTTAAAGTAAGTAAATCATGAAAACGTGTTAATAGTCGGGTTTCTATTGGCAGCAATTCGACTAACTCAGTTTTATCGCTGATACATGTTTTCGACGCTGGTTGATATAGATGTTTCTGCTTTGGGTGAAATGGTAGTTCAGATGAAATTAATCGGCATCGATGGTCGAGACAAATATCTACACCACCTACCTGATGCTTCCTTTGCCAATACATTTCTCCTAATGTTTTCGACTGTTCTTCACAACAATGCGGACAGTACCTGAAGTATTGAACCTGCGATACTGACGAAGCAGAGATTCCACACCGTGTATGTATATTTCCTCCTCGTGACGAGCGCATTGAGCTAAGAATGCTTGCTGCTTGATTGATGTCTAAAAATGGAAAATATAATGGTGCCAAAGAATGATTCTTGATGAGCTGATTGGCAGTTACTTTCCATACGGGACTAATATTTTTAACTAATATATTTAAATGACTGGGCAAATCTGGAATTGCTACAGCTGAGTTTTTCCCAAACAGGTCTCTTATTACGGCTTTTTGATTATCGGTCTGGCCTGTATGAATTGCATATCTAGCGATGACGCTGTACAAAAGCTCATCTTGGTAGGGCTCTGGAAAGTAACCCAGCATTTCAACTAGCCAACAATTTTTCCACTGGATAAATGACGTTGCCTTCACAAAGCGCTTCGTACATTGTCCCAGTCTTATCCGAAAACATTTTTCGTAAATCCTGACTTGGCAATTGTCCCCAGGTATCGCGTTTAACGTAAACCGGTTTTGATGTTTCCGTAGTTTTTTCTGGTGGGCTTGATGTTGCAGAAAGCGATGTAGTCGCTGAGTTGATGATTTGAATTAAGGTAATTTCTGGATTAGCGTTAATTAGATCAACAACCAAGGGTTGTGCTATATCCGGTGACGCTCCCATTTTTACCAACATATCAATGGCTGAATTAACAAGATCATTTTCTTGGACATCACCCGTTTCAACAGATTTTTGGCGGTTCAGTGTTTGTGCTTTTAAATGATCAAAAGTATTAAGTAAAGCCCCGTCGATTTCTGGAATGATCAAGTCATCGCAATTCTCCAATAACTTTCTATTTCCATTTCCGCGAAGTGCATCCAGCATTGGTTTTACAACTGCAAACTCTTCTTCAAAAACATCTACCAATAAATCAACAGATAAACATTCTTCCGATGGACTGCCAGCTAAGAGTATTGATCTGGCCTGCGCTAAACAAAATAACTTCACCACAATATCAGGAATTCCCTGTGTAAGTTCATAAAGCTTATTAGTGATTGCTTCATCTATAGGTTTTGGTGAACGCAACCATTGATAACTCCATAATTCGTTTAAGAATTCGTCCCAGCTCTCGTCACACGCCATTCTATCCCATACTATGCTTCCTTCTCCTGAAGCTCGCCTAGCTTGTCGAAATTCACGGGAAAAGAGTCGTAAGGCTTTTGGTGTACCAATTAAAATTACTGATACTTCCACCACATTAACAAGCGTAACGAGAAAATTAATCATTTTCTTCTCACCACCGCTTTTTGCCAGATTCATGTGTTGAAATTCATCAACTACAATTAATCCAATGGCGTGGATTAAGCATAGATCCGCAACATCGGCGATCATTTTTCCTATGCTGGGTCTTCCAGATGTGTATTTTTGTCGGTAATTGGTATTAAGACGTTTATCGAGCGCAATAAAAAAGTTTTCACAAAATTCAGAAAGAGAACCATCATAGGGGCAGTCTATTTTTATCCAGGGTACCTGAAGAAGATGATAATCTGGATGAAAAATCACACGATCGTAGGAATTCAAAATAATATTAGTAGTGGTAGATTTACCAGCTCCAGAAATTCCGGAAATCGCCATTGAAGAAGCAGGCGAATTTACAACATCATGCGAATATGAAGTTAAATCCAACTGGGATAAGGTGTCACGAGTATTGTTTAACTTACGTTTAAAATCTGCTTTTTCAGGATTTCTCCCCAAATAACTTTTTCTAATTAATTGGGATATTTTTTGTTCAAGAATCAAGTGTATGGTTTGCGGAACAAAAAAATTACGAGTTAGTCGAGCAATGGCGTGTACTCGGATATGACCTTCAAGCCCTTTTTCTTCTTCACTGATTAATGGCCGTTGCGTTAAGCGTTCCACCACCTCTATCGGGCTTAGTATTTTAGGTAATGCTGAGATTAGGGGGTTTTCTGTATATTCTGGCAGTCCCTGGTTCTGATAAACTGCTGTTTTAAATCTAGGTTGATCATCAGAATTATTCATCCTTGCGATCCTCTTTCAACAAATCCTTAAGGCTTGTTGGCAGTTTGAAGGTTTTTCTCGGTTGTTGCTTTCCATCCAGTGTAGTTACATTACTGGGTGTATCAGCATCTGGTGCTTTTGGATTCTTCGATTTTTTATTTCGTTCATACTGACGTTCAGCTCTTTTGTTATCGTTAATCCCTTTAACTTTTTCAGCTTTTGTCATGGTAGGAGTAGTTGGTTGCTCCGACTTAGACCGCTTGGCAATTTCGTCTAAATCATTTGTCAGGTTAACCGCGCCCGCTCTATCCTTAATTTTGGATGTTGCTGCAGTTGAAGCTTTGATATCATTTCGCTCCCATACTTCCCATATAGTTAAATTCCTGTACTCTCTACTTCTCTCGGTAAGATCGGCTTCTAAATAATCCAAATAAGAATCAGAAGTTCGGATATAGATTGTATTAGATGAATAAAGGTCATAAGCGACAGTGATCTTTTTTGGTCCTTTATAGTTGCCTTCAAACCATCCCCATTCAATAGCTTCCCTGCAGGTATAAAAGCATTTAAATAACTTCAACCCATGCTCTGTAATTGTCGCTTCAGTATGCGGAAAAAGATTTATTTTTACTAAATCAGCAGGTGGTCTACGCAATCTACCTGTACGGTATTCGATACCCCAATTCCAGAGTATTAGAGGATTGTGAGGTAGTGATGGTGGTATTTCATTATCAGCATCGTAAGTTGTCATCCTATGGTCATTGTTGTAATAAAGCACAATCTTTATCATCATCTGAGTGAATTCGTGTAACGTCATAGTAGCGTCAAGTCGATAATCAGGTCCGTGCCGCTTCTTACCAATCGTTTTCCCAGTCACATACCCTTCAACGAAGGGTTTCATCTTAACTTGAACTGTTCTAAAGTAGCGTTCTACGACTCCTTTCCAGTCCGCCCTGTGGGAAGGTGTGTTTTCGATATCGACACTGAATGCTTTACTCAACACTTCAACATGTCTACTAATAATTTCACCTTTGTCACCAATCAATGACTCCGGTAAACCTATTGTTGGCCACTTATCTTCAGTAATAGAGATACCGAAGTTAGCGCAGTACTCAACTTTATCTAGAACCGAATTAGCTAATGCTTCCATTGCACTAACCCATGAAGCATTTTCCAAACCAATATACATTCCCACTATCGCGCGACTGAACACATCAACAACGAGATAAAAAGTGGGTCTACCAATAATTTTTTCTCGATCCTGTTCTGACACCAGATAGACATCGGCAATAGTTGCATCGATTTGGTAACGGCTTCCAGGCCCTTCTACTTCAGACGTTGAAGTTCCTAGCACTGGTCTGTAATCTTTCAGATAATCTACAAGCCCTTTACGTTTTTGAGTAATCTCAATGGGCGAGTATTCTTTCTCATAAAAATACTTAAACTGGCGCTCTGAAGGTACAGCCATAAGATCTTCGGCCTTACACGGGATGGGCACACCAAAGGCTATAAGAACTTGGTTATATGCGTAGTCAAATTCATACTCTCCCTCATTCAATATGCATTTTTCTATCGCTACTCTGAATATTGATTTTATGGAGTCATCTACATTTATTCCTGTTCCCGGGCTTCGCGTTCTCGGTGCTCCCAGTTTTTTATCTCCGGCTTTTCTAGACTTTCCTTTGCCACCACATAAATCGTACCGACCACTCAATGAATTTTTACATTTCCCGAATTGCCAATAACGCCGAAACCACCGGTAAACTGTTTGCTTTGTCGATCCCGTGTTTTCAATAACGGCTACGATAAACTGGCCTCTGGGATTTCTTTGGTATATCTCCGGTTCTTTAACAACAATGTCTTTTATTGCATCCCAGGCTCGATTCTGTATTTCCTCAGCTCGCGAACCTTCCTTTGGAAAGGTCAATGCGATTGAAATATACGGATCAGTTATTGATACCAAGTCACCTTTCGCCATGAGGTGCTCGAATTCCTCTCTGGGTGATATTATTGGCAACGCATTTTCGTCATCGATATCAATCCACACGATAACTTTATGACTAGACCAAAGTATTCGTATTCTTTGCGACGACTGTAAGTAAACGTCATTTGGCATGAACATATTCAAATTCCTCGTTCAGCCAAAAACTCGACGGTGTTAAGTTATTCGTTTTAAGTGAACGGTGATTAATATTGATCATGTCCCAAGAGAAAGCACCTTGAGCCAATAGGTGACGCATGTATGCCAAATGAGTGCCAGGCTTTTCCGCATGCTTTTCGTCCAGTGTCTTCATCACAATAGCGATTTTATCTTGTGGGAATGTTTCGACAGCTTTTAGCACACGCTCAAAAACCATCATTTGAGATGATTTATCCAGGTCAAAACTTAACATATTAGGGATCAACCATTTTATATTCTTGATTAGCGTCACTGG
>MDSW01031279.1_pt1 | contig 24549 bp, 26 predicted proteins | sample 811171 | NCBI WGS metagenome assembly MDSW01 (sample SAMN05326641, study PRJNA326480) | marine metagenome | isolation source: seawater | place: Atlantic Ocean: North West | collected 2012 | reverse complement strand
TTTTCACCTTTTTCTTGACCAATTACTAAAACAGATTTGTTATTAAATTTAGCAAAGCCTGTTATCACAGATTTATCTTCACCATATAATCTATCTCCAGATAATGAAATAAAATCATCGAAAAGATTTTCTATAAAATATTTTGCTTTTGGGCGATCTTCATGCCTTGCAACTTGTGTTATTTGCCAAGGATTTAGATGGGAGTAGATATTTTTTAACTTTTTATTAATTTTTTCTTCAAAAGATAAAATTTCATTTGTATTTACTTCTGAGATTCCCTCCTTGTTATATGGATCTTTAAGGGTTTCCAATTCGGCCTCTAGGTCTTTAATTTCAGTTTCAAAATTAAGATAATTTTTCATTTTTTTAATATTTTATTAAATAAAGGCAATAAAGTGGCTCAATTTAACTGATTTACTAATATACAAAATTTTCTTAAAACAAACTAGTCATAAATATTATATTATGTCAAAAAAATACATTAATAAAGAAAACCTGTCTATTTCTGAAGATCTCTATAAATTTATTAATGAAGAGGCAATTCCTGGCACAGAAGTTTCCAAAGAAGAATTCTGGAAAGGATTAAGTAAAATATCTCACGAATTGAATCCAAAAAATATAGAACTACTTAGAACTAGAAAAAAATTGCAGATAGAAATAGATAAATGGCACTTAGAAAATTATGATAAAGAATTCAATTTAAATGAATATAAGTCATTTCTTGAACAAATTGGATATCTAAAAAAAGCAGGACCTGATTTTAAAATAAAAACGAAGAATATTGATCAGGAAATATCAAAAATAGCAGGCCCACAACTAGTTGTGCCAATTATGAATGCTAGATACGCATTAAACGCTGCAAATGCAAGATGGATGAGTTTATATGATAGTTTATACGGGACAGATGTAATTTCATCAGAGGAATCAATCTCTGAAAGATATGATCCTGAAAGAGGACTTCAGGTAATTAAATATACAAAAAAATTCTTAGATGAGAACTTCAAGCTTAAAAATGCATCTTGGGAAAAAGTAAATCAAATTACAGTTGAGAAACACTTGCTTAAAATAAATACCAACAAAGGTAACACTGAAATCGAAGATATTGAAAAGTATGTTGGATATAGGTTGAAAGAAAAAAAACTTTCAGCAATTATTTTGAAAAATAATAATCTTCATATAGAAATAATTATAAATCCAGGAGCATTCAGTGCAAAAGGAGATCCTGCAGGTATTTCAGATATTATTGTAGAATCAGCTATTTCAACAATATGTGATCACGAAGACTCAGTTGCAGCTGTAGACTCTGAAGATAAAATTATTGGATATCGAAATTGGCTTGGGCTAATGAAAAAAGATCTTGTTACTGAGTTTGAAAAGGACGGAAAAAAATTAATCAGAAAACTTAATCCAAATAGAAGCTATATTTCCAAAACAGGGAAAAAAGAAAATCTGCATGGAAGAGCACTCTTGCTTAATAGAAATGTAGGACATTTAATGACAAACTCAGCAGTTCTTCTGCAGGATGGATCGGAAATACCTGAAGGAATTCTTGATGCTTTTATAACTACGTTATGTGCAATTCATGATATAAAAAATAAAAATAACTCAAGAACGTCGTCTATATACATTGTAAAACCAAAACAGCACGGACCTGAGGAAACCGCCTTTACTAATTTGTTATTCACAAAAGTAGAAGAAGCTTTGGGTTTAGAAAAATTCACAATTAAGTGTGGAATTATGGATGAGGAAAGAAGAACAACTGTAAATTTAAAAGAGTGCATTAGATCATTGGAACATAGAGTCTTTTTTATAAATACTGGATTTTTAGATCGAACTGGTGACGAGATGCATACATCTATGGAAGCGGGACCAATGATGAAAAAGGGTGATATGAAAACTTCAGTTTGGATAAATGCTTATGAAAATAATAACGTTGATATTGGTCTAGAATGTGGATTTTCGGGAGTTGCTCAGATCGGCAAAGGAATGTGGGCAATGCCAGACAAGATGGCTGATATGCTTAAACAAAAAATTTCTCATCTAGAGGCTGGAGCGAATTGTGCTTGGGTACCTTCTCCTACAGCAGCAGCTCTTCATTCTCTTCACTATCATAAAATCAATATTTTTAACAATCATAAAAAATTACAAATTAGAGACAGGGCAAAAACAAGTGATTTATTAAATATACCAGTTGTAAAAAAACCTAATTGGTCAAGTGAGGAAATAAGTAAAGAACTCTCAAATTCTGCTCAAACTATACTTGGATATGTGGTGAGATGGATAGATCAAGGAGTAGGATGTTCAAAGGTACCTGATATTAATAACATTGGTTTGATGGAAGATCGAGCAACATTGAGAATATCATCTCAACAAATCGCAAATTGGTTATATCATGGTATCTGCAGTAGAAAACAAGTATTGGAAACAATGAAAAAAATGGCAAAAATTGTTGATGAGCAAAACATCAATGACAAGTTATATCAAAGAATGTCTCCTAATTTTGATAGATCTATAGCATTTAAAACAGCTTGTGAGCTGGTCTTTCAGGGTAAAGATCAACCATCAGGGTATACGGAGCCATTATTACATTTGAACAGATTAATAAAAAAAAATTAATCCTTTACAAAAGAATTTCTGTTTTTAAAGGCGTATATCAATGTTCCGTCATCTAAATTTTCTATTTCACCACCAACTGGTAATCCCTGTGCTAACTTGGAGATTTTTACATTTGTTTTTCTAAGACTATCTTGAATATAGAAAGCTGTAGTTTGACCTTCTATGGTTGCACTTGTTGCTAAAATTACTTCTTCAATTTTTTCTTTTTTAACTCTTTCAACTAAAGCATTAATTAGTAGTTCGTCTTTGTTTAAATTATTTGATGAAATTGTTCCTCCTAAAATATGAAAATATCCTTGATAAACACTTGAAGCCTCTATACTCCACTGGTCTGCAATATTTTCTACTACACAAATTTTATTAAATTTTTGCTTAATATTTTCGCAATTATTACAACCAATAACATTAGATTTTAATGAGCCACAAGTTTTACATCTAGATACATTTTTATATACTTCAGCCAAAGTTCTTGCCATCGGTTTAATTAATTCCTCTCTGTTATTTATCATCTTCAAAACTATTCTTTTTGCAGATCTTGGTCCTAGACCAGGAAGTTTAGATATCAGCTTTATTAATTCTTCTATTTCAAATATGTTTTGCATTTATTTATAAAGGCCACTTAAAACCAGGAATACCGAAATTACCTGCAGATTTAGAAATTTCCTCGTTGGTCTTTGATTTTAGGGACGATTTTGCATTGTTATGTGCAGCTTTAATTAAATCCTCAATGATAGTTTTCTCTTCTGTTAAAAGTTTTTCAGAAATTGATATTGAGACCATTTCTCCCTCACCGTTTAACTTAACTGTTACTAAATCTCCACCTGAATTCCCAACAACTTCTATTTTCTTTATTGCTTCTTGACTTTCCTTCATCTTTTTTTCTAACTCTTTTGCTTTCTCAAGAATTTTTGAAAAATCTGTCATATATTTTCATCCTCATCTACTTTTAAAAGTTCAGCATCAGGGAATATTTTTTTTACGTCCTTAGAAAATGTCGATTCGGATTCCTTCTTAAACAAATTTATTTTACGACTTTGCTTCTGTTCTCTAAGAGTTTTTGAACCATGTTCTTTTGAAAACGAAATTATCCATCTTTTGCCAGTCCATTCTAATAATTTAATACTTAATTCTTTGACGAAACTTTTATCAAGTGTTGAATTAAAAGATATTTCTATTTTTTGATCTTTTATACTCACTAATCTTAAATTATTTTCGATATCAAATTTAATTTTCAGTTCTCTTTTTTCTTCACATAACTCAATTAGATCCTTCAAACTTTTAATTTGAAATCGAGTATTTTTATTTTTAACTTCTGGATTTTCCTGAATATTTTCCTCTTGTTTAACATTTTTAAGTTGGTCAACTACTTCCTTTTTTGATTGAGTTTTATTCATTAGAACTGTTTTTTCAATTTTAATATCTTTATTAATTTCTGCACTGATTAAATTTGTATTCTGTTTTGTCATTTTTTTTAGATAAAGAGATCTAATTAAGAACATTTCGATAAATTGATATTGATTTTTTACAAAATTAATTTTTTCAAGATTGTCTAATGTAAACTGCCAAATTAAAAGTAATTCTTTATTATCGAGACGATTAGATAAAGAGTTAATTTTTTCGAACTCTGTGTCATTCAATTCAAAATTACTTCCATCTAAATTAATAAAATTAATATTTTTTAGATAGTAAATTGTTTCTAAAAATTCATTTAAGAATACCTTTGGTTCAACGCCAGAGTTATAAATTTTCTGATATAGTTTGAGTGTTTTGACTTCATCTCCATTTATTATATGTTCAATTAAATTTATTATTACACTTTTTTCAAAATATCCAAAAATTTTCTGTGCAATTTTTAAATCAATATCCTTATTATCGTTTTCTACAAGCATAGCTCTATCGAGTAGGGATAAGGAGTCTCTCACAGATCCCTCTGATAGTTTAACTATTAGCTTTAAAGCATCGTTAGAAATTTTAGCTTTTTCTAAATTTTTGATTTTAATTAAATAATTAAATAGGTCTTCTGATTTAACTCTAGAAAGATCATATCTTTGGCATCTTGAAATTATAGTTACTGGTATTTTTTTCACATCTGTGCTTGCAAAAATAAATTTTAAGTATGGTGGTGGCTCTTCTAATGTTTTTAATAAAGCTGCAAATGCTGATTTAGAAAACATATGGACTTCATCACAAATAAATATTTTATATTTTGCAGAAGAAGGTTTATATCTAGAAAATTCTATCAGTTCCCTCACATCATCAACACTAGTTTTACTAGCTGCATCTATTTCTAAAATGTCAATGTTGTTACCATCAATAATTGATTTACAACTTGAGCAATAATTAGTCGTACACAAGTTTTCAATTCCATTTAGACAATTTAAAGCTTTAGCAACAATTCTGGCTGTACTTGTTTTGCCAGATCCTCTTATACCTAAAAACATATATGCATTTGGGATTTTGTTATTTTTTATAGAATTAAAAATGCTTTGGGCAATTATATTTTGACCCACTAATTGATCGAAAGTTTGTGGCCTATATTTTAGTGCTAATACTTTGTTATTTGATTTCATAAATCACTAGGAGACCAACCAACCTGAATAAATACTCAATACCCTTGCTTCCGTTAAGATCTAGGGGATTCATGGCACCTTCACCTGGATGGCCCCCAATATACTATATCAGTAATAATTTAGAATCTTCAATATGATATATTATTTTTTTCTTAATTTGTCTGCTTCGAAAACCCCTAAAACACTCATATCTTCACAATGGTAATTTAAATCCTCAAGTGAATTTTTTATTTTTTGCTCGTTTAAATGTCCCTCAACCTCACATAGAAAAAAATATGATGAGAAAGAATTTTTTTCAGGAAAACTCTGAAGCTTTATCATATTAACCCCATTAATAGCCATTCCTTGCAATGAACTATATAAAGCTGCTGGTTTACTTTTTAATTTGAATAAAAATGAGGTCACATATAATTTTTTGTCATTTTCTGGCTGTATGATATCTTTTCCCATTAATAAAAATCTCGTAAAATTTTCTTTATTATCCTGTATGTCTTTGTCAATAACCTCTAGTCCATAAATTTCAGCACTAAGACTAGAAGCAATAGCTGCTTTTGAACTGTCATTAGTTTCAGAAACATATTTTGCAGAACCTGCAGTATCTGCTCTAACTTGTTCATTTAGATTATGTTTTTTAATGAATACTGAAGATTGACCTAAAGCTTGAGCATGAGAGTACACGTTTTTAATATTTTCGATCTTACTTCCTTTTATCCCAAGCAAGTTATGACTAATTTTATAAAAATGCTCGGCGTAAATATTAAGCCTAAATTTGAAAATCAAATATTCTATGCCAATATTTCCTGTTGTTTTATTGGACTCAGGTATTATTGTTCTAATGCTACTATCATTATTAGCCATTTCGAAACATTCTTCAAATGTCTTACATGAGATAGTTTCGCATTCAGGATAGTTTTTTTTGGCACAACTCTCACTATAACTCCCTGGGATACCTTGATATGCAATTTTCATAATTTATGATTTATATTCCATAAGTTTTTTTATTTCCATATAATCTTCTTGTGTATCTACACCAATTGAAGAAGATTTTGCGAAAACTACGTCAATTCTAATGTTATTATCCAGTGCCCTAAGTTGTTCTAGTCTTAAGTTAATTTCATTTGATGATTGATTCATACTTACAAATTTTTTAAGTATTGAAACTTCATAAATATAAATTCCAATATGATGATATATATTTTTTGAATTTTTTTTATCGGCAAATCTTAAGAATTCTTGTGCACATGATATTTTATTTTTTTCTAAATTATTTTTACATCTTACCTTCACAACACTTTCGTTTTCAAAGTTTTTACTTTCTAGTTTGCAAGCTAGTGTAGCAATTTTGGAGTTTTTTTTTACTGCAAAGTTTTTTAAATTTATAATATCTTTTATGTCTAGCAAAGGTTCGTCCCCCTGGAGGTTGATAACGTATTTTATATCTTTTATGTTTAATTGCTCTAAAGCCTCAAATATTCGATCAGTGCCCGTGTTATGTTCTTTACTGGTAAGTATACTTTTGCCTTTATTTTGTTTTACCTCTTCAAAAACCTCTTTGTCCCCAGTTGCTACATAAACTTCGCCTATATTAGTAGACAAGCCTTTCTCATAAACATGATTTATAAGTGATTTATTGTTAATTTTTAAAAGAGGCTTGTTGGGCAATCTTGATGCGTCAAGTCTTGAAGGTATCAAAATTATAGTTTTAGACATAAAAATTAAGTATTTATGCGTCTTTCAGCCGCTTAAATTAAAACAATTATTTATTATTTTCTTTGTTTAACATGTTATACGACGTAAAAAAGTAAATAACATGGATTCATTTGAAATAAATAAAATAGTGGCATCAATTCTATTAATAGCTCTTTTATTTATAGGTATTGGTAAAATATCTGACTTAGTTTTTCATGTAAATAAACCAGAAATTGATGGTTATAAAGTTGAATTACCAGAAAATGACACTGCCAAACAAATATCTGAAAAAAAAAATGAAATAACTGAAGAAGTAGATATTTCATCATTATTAGCTTTAGGAGATGTGGCTCATGGTGAAAAAGTATTCAAAAAATGTTCCGCTTGTCACGTAGTAAACAAAGGTGGAGAAAATAAAATTGGTCCTGCACTTTATGGGGTATTAGGTAGAAAAGTTGCTGCAATAGAAAGTTACAAATACTCAAGCGCGATGTCTGCGTATGATAAAGAATGGACTTTTGAAGAAATGAATGGATACCTTAGAAAACCTCAAAAACATATTAAGGGGACTAAAATGGCTTTTGCTGGCCTTAGAAAAGACAAAGACAGAGCTTCTGTTATTCTTTATTTGAACCAATACTCAGATAATCCATTACCCTTACCCTAATTTACCAAAGCAATATAATAAAATACTTTTTTGAACATGAACTCTATTAGATGCTTGCTGCCAAACTTTAGATTTTTTACCTAAAAATACATCTTCAGAAACCTCATCACCTCTTGGTAGACAATGCAAAAAAATACTATCAGGCTTTGTGAATTTCATTAGTTTAGAATTTATTCTATAACTTTCGAAATCTTTAATTTTTTTTTTTCTTATTTCCTTTATCATTTAGAGAAAATACTTTATCAGAAAATACAACATCCGAATTTTTTGCTGCTTTTTTTGGATCATGATAAATATTTATTTTATTAATTTTTTCATTTACCCATTTCATAACAAATTTTGGTGGGCTATAGTTTTTTGGACACCCAATGTTTAATTTAAAATCGAATTTGACTGATGCTGCAATTAGCGAATTTAATACATTATTACAATCACCAATCCAGCATATATTTAAATTTGATATTTGTTTTTTCTTTATTTCTTCTATTGTAAAAACATCTGAAAGTACCTGGCAAGGGTGTGAGCTCGGACTTAATAAATTTATAATTGGTATTGTTAAATTTTTGCTAAAGTCTAAAATTTTTTTGTCACTATCTGTTCTAAGCAAAAAAGCGTCACCATAAGTTGACAAAATTTTTGCAGTATCAACTAGACTTTCACCACCTTTTCCTAAATGTAATTCAGTTGCTTTGACATTAATTGTGCTAGCACCTAGTTGTTTAATAGCAATATGAAAGCTTAAACGCGTTCTTGAGCTTTGTTTTTCATACATTTGTACAATGAGTTTACCTTTTAAAGGTAAATCTTTATCAGGGTCCATAGTATTTAAATTATTTCTTTTTTTTTTTCTTTTTTTTGCGTCTATCAAAATTTTTCTAAGATCTTTTGGAGATAAATCTTTAATATTAAGGAAATTTTTCATTATGACTTATAATTTTTACAAACTTTTTTTATAATTTTTAATGCTAAATCAATTTCATTTTTTTTTACATTTAATGGTGGTAAAACTCTCACAACATTTTCAGATGCTTTAATTGTTAATAAATAATTTTTTTCTAAAGATTTGATAAATTTAGTTTGATCAAAATTTAATTGAATTCCTATCAAAAATCCTTTTCCTCTAATTTCTTTTATTATATTTGGATATTCACTTTTTATTTTATTTAATTCTTTAAAAAAATAATTTGACAATTTTGTTACATTTGTCAAAAAGTTTTTTTTTAAAACTTGATCTAAAACTGCATTACCAACGGTTGTAGCCAATGGTGATCCAGCATATGTAGAACCATGAGATCCTGGTAAGCATGATCTTGCTACTTTTTTATTCATTAATACAGCTCCAATAGGAAAGCCTCCACCAATACCTTTTGCAATAGGAACGATATCAGGTTTTATTCCTGAATGTTCAAATGCAAAAAATTTACCTGTTCTTCCTATTCCACATTGAACTTCATCCAATATTAATAATATATTGTTTTTATTACAAATTTTTCTTAGCCCTTTTAAACACCAATCTGGAATTACCTTTATCCCTCCTTCTCCCATAATAGTTTCAACCATAATTGCAGCTGTTCTTTTGGTTATTAATTTGTTTAATTTTTTATGATCACCAAATTTGAAATGATCAAATCCCGGGGCTTTTGGTCCAAATCCCTCTGTCATTTTTTGTGAACCACTCGCACTAATTGCTGCAATAGTTCGCCCGTGAAATGAGTTTTTGATACATATAATTCTATTTTTTTTTGGTTTGCCTATAGAGTGGAAATATCTTCTAGCAAACTTTATCGCAACTTCAGTAGCTTCAGCTCCACTATTTTGAAAAATCACTGCTTCTGCAAAAGTATTTTTGGTAAGTTTTTTAGCTAGTTTTTCACCCTCAGGAATAATAAATGCATTCGAGACATGCCATAGTTTATCAGCTTGATGTTTTAATTTTTCAACAAGCTGTAGATTTGTATGGCCTAAAGAATTTACAGCAATCCCTTGAACAAAATCTAAATATTTTATTCCATTAGTTGAATATAAAAAACTACCTTTTCCATATTTAAAAGAAATTTTTCTTCTATTATAATTATTTGCCAGTGAACTCATAAATTTAAATTTTAACTTATACACATTTAAATGATATTGACTTTAAGAAAATGCAACCATTGGTTAAATTTGTTATTTAAGAAATCTGTTAAAAAAACTAAAAAAAAACTTGCTTATATTCAAGAATTGTGGGTTACATAATATTGTATAGATTTTATTTAAATATACTATATTTAGTAATTTATGAGCTGGGATGATAAAAAAATTGAAATTTTAAAAAATGAATGGGGAAAGGGAAAAACTGCCTCTCAAATTGCTGAGCTAATCGGAGGGGTTAGTAGAAATGCTGTTATCGGAAAAGCCCATAGATTAAATTTATCAATAAAAATTAAATCAAGAAATACATCTTTTAACAATTATAATTCTAAAGACAAAAACTCCCAAAAGAAAACTGGTAACCTTAGCAAAAGGTCTAGGTTTAGAAGCTTAGTATTAGATAAAAATTTTGAGTCAGCTAAAAACATATCTCTAGAAGAATTAAGTGAAAACACTTGTAAATACATGGAAGGTCATCCAAATGAACAAAATTCCTCTTTCTGTGGACGAAAAACAGTCGAGAAATTTTCTTATTGTCCACTACATTTAATGATTGTATACCAGCCAAAAGGGAAAAAAGAGGATGTAGCACTTAAAGACGAGGATGTTCCAAAATTTTTAGAAAAAAAAGTAAAATCTGCTTAACTTTTATTTACTTTCGGTTTAGAAAATTCTCCACCATCTTTCCACATATATGAATATTTGGACACCTCTTCATGAAAAATTTTTAAGCTCGAATTAAGATGTAAATCTAAATTAGTCTTATAATTACCAGAAGGTGAATTATCATACTTTAACAATGTTAATTGATCTTTAGTGAGAAGTGGTTTTTTCATTGTAGTTTCAAAAATACTAGCAAAACCTTTTGCAATTAATAAAGGTGTTGGAATTAACAATCTTTTTACTTCTAATGAACTAAGTAATTTTTTCAAAATTTCTTTAAATGTTATTTTTTCTGGTCCAATACATTCAATACTAATTTTTTTTAAATTTTTTATAATAATATTTTCAATTATTTCACACATATCAGATACATGAATTGGATAAAATACTGTTTTTCCTTCATAATAAATTGGAAATATTGGAAGTATTTTCATCATGCTCATCAACATAGTTGTAAATTTATCATCAACGCTATATATTAGTGAAGGTTTGAGAATTATATATCTTTCTAATATATCTTTAATTGCATTTTCCCCCTTTATCTTACTAGAAGCATATTTGCTATCAATTGCATCTTCGATTCCTAGTGCAGAAACATGTATAAATTGATCTAAATTATTTTTTTTAGATAGTTCAGCTAGTGTCTTTGGAAATAAATAATGAATATTATCAAATGAGTTGCGATGTTTCTCATTAAGGATGCCTACTAAATTTATACATATGTTTTTATTTTCAAAAATGTTATTTAATTTTTCATAATCGAATTTTTCGATTTCAACTATATCAATCCACCCTGCATTTGCTTGACTTTTAAGAATATATCCTTTTTGATGAATATTTCTTGTTACTGCAGTAACTTTAAAATTATTTCTAGCTAATTTTCTTAATAAATGCCTTCCTAACTGCCCAGATGCTCCAAAAACTAGAATTTCTTTAGGTTTCATATATATATATATAATGCAAATTGATATTAAATTACATAAAGATGATTTGCCAAGTGAAATAATGCTAGATGACAAAAAGTCATTAGCTATAGATTCAGAGTTTTCGGGGCTTAATGTAAACAGAGATAAGCTGTATTTAGTACAAATATCAACTGGAAACAATGATGCTCACATTATTCAATTAAATAGAGAAAATTACAATGCTCCAAATTTAAAAAAAATACTAGTTAATAAAGACATAAAAAAAATTTTCCATTTTGCAAGAGCTGACATGACTTTTATGAAGAAATATTTAAATGTTGATGTCGAAAATGTAGAATGTACTAAATTAATGAGTAAAATTGCTAGAAGTTATTCCGACCGTCACGGACTTAAAGATTTAGTAAAAGAGTTTTTGGGAGTAGAAATTAGTAAACAATTTCAAAGTACAGACTTTGGTGGAGATTTAAACGAAAAACAATTAAAATATTGTGCTAATGATGTTATATATCTTCATAAAATTCAAGTTAACTTGGAAGAAATTTTAAAAAGAGAAAAAAGATATCATCTGTATGAAAAGTCAATCAAATTTATAAAAACAAGAGTAGACCTAGACTTGGCGCTTTTTACAGAAGATATTTGGTCTCACTAAATAAATATGAAAAATAATTTTTCGCTTATTGGTAAAGAAGTTATTCAATCAGAGATTAATTCATTAAAAAAACTTAAAAAATCTTTGAATAAGGATTTTGATAAAATTGTTAATTCAGTTATTAAATGTAAAGGAAAAGTTATATTTTCAGGTGTTGGTAAATCAGGTATTGTATCAAAAAAAATTGCTTCCACACTATCTTCATTGGGAATATCATCTTTTTATGTTGACGCAGGCTCATGCTCTCATGGAGACCTAGGCATGATTTCTTCAAAAGATTTGATTATTTTATTCAGCCACAGTGGTGAGACCTCAGAACTAAAAAATATTATTCAATACGCAAAAAGAAATAAAAGTATAACATTAGTTGGTGTTACCTCAAAAAAAAATTCAATTCTATATAAATCTAGTCACATTAAGTTTTTGTTACCAACAATAAAAGAGGCTGGACCTGGAAATTACATTCCGAGCTCTAGTACAACTGTGCAGATTTGCTTTGGTGATGCCCTTGCGATTTCAACTATTAAACAAAGAAAATTTTCAAAATTAGACTTTAAAAAATTTCATCCAAGTGGAAGCTTAGGTGCAAAATTAAAAACTGTAGGTGAACTTATGTACAAAGGAAAATCTATCCCATTTGTCAGTGAAAATTCAAATATAAAATCAGCATTAAATATTTTTAACAAAAAAAATCTTGGAGTTTTGATTGCAAAAAATAAAAAAGGAGTCACCACAGGTATTATTTCTGACGGTGATTTTAAAAGATTAAATTACAAATCAGAAAATATCAATAATCTAATAATTAAGGAAGTGATGAAAAAAAATCCTATTGTTGTCAAAGAAGATTCTCTTGCAGTTGAAGCTTTATCGATTATGAATACAAAAAAAATTACAGCTTTATGTGTTTATAAAAAAAATAAATATAAGACAACAGGGCTTTTACATTTACACAATATTTTAAATGCGAATATATCATAGTAATGAATATAAAAACTATTTTGCAAATCATCATATCGTTAACAATAGCGTCGATTTTACTGGCTTTTTATTACACTTTTTTTTCAAACAAGGATATAGAAGAGCTGGACCTATCTAAAAGTGTTAAAGAAAAAATCATAACTAATAAAAATGTTCTTAGTGAACTTATAAATATCGAATATAATTCTACTGATGAAGAAGGTAACACCTACTATATTAATGCAGAAAAAGCTACGGTTGATCAACTAAATCCAGATAAAAATGAAGTAACAATGGAAGGAGTAATTTCAATAATAAGTTTAAAAAATAAAGTTCCAATAATTATCTACGCAAAAAATGCAACTTATAATAAGATCAATAACAATACCTACTTTTATAACGATATTAATATCGACTATCTAGATAAATCTATATACGCAGAAAACCTGGATTTAATTTTTACTGAAAAAGTTTCCAAAGTATATAATAATGTAATTTTAAACAGCGATAATTTCAATTTATATACTGACAGAATATTAATTGATATGATATCAGGAGATGTAAAATTAGGAGTGATTAATAATTCAGAAAAAGTAAAATTTATCAAAAAATGAATGGATTAATTAAAAAATTTAGAATTAAATCTTTTAAAGAGAATAGGCCTATTGTTGAATTACAAAACTTAAGCATTTCTTATGGAAATAGACAAATTGTAGAAAAATTAAATTTAAGTATTCAAAAAAATGAAGTTTCCGGATTACTAGGGCCCAACGGTGCAGGTAAAAGTTCAATTTATCATTCTATAATAGGACTAGTAAAACCTACATTTGGAAAAATAATAATAGATGGGCAAGATGCAACCGATATACCAACACATACACGATGTTCAAAATTTGGAATATCTTGGGTTCCACAATATGGTGGATCGTGGTCTGACTTAAACGTGTATGATAATCTAATGGCAATTGCTGAGATACATATAAAAAATAAAGAGGAGAGATTACTAAAAATTAATAATTTAATTCGTAAATTTGAACTCCAAAATGTTATAAAATTAAAATCTAAATATTTATCTGGCGGGCAAGTAAGAAAATTAACTCTTGCTATGGCAATGGTTAAAGATACTAAAATTTTAATTTTGGATGAACCTTTCGCTGCACTAGACCCCCAAAGTGTAAGAATGATACAGCAAATAATCGTTAGTCTTCAAATGTTTGAAAAAATATCGGTTTCTATTTCTGACCATAGTAGTAGAGATTTATTGAACACTGTAGACTCAGCAATGGTTTTGACTGATGGAAGAATTGTTGCGAAGGGAACACCTCAAGATCTTGTAAGGAATACTAAAGCCATTGAAGCATATTTTGGAGAAGGATTTAAAATATAGTTTCAAGTGAAAAATCAAATTAAAATTGAAAGTCCTATAAAACCATTTAAAAAACAGATTGAGGTATCTAGTGATAAAAGTTTAAGTATTAGATGTTTATTACTATCATCAATAGCGCTTGGAAAATCTAAAATATATAATTTACTTGAATCTGAAGATGTAAATAACACATTAAAAGTAATAAAGAAGCTGGGTGTAAACTATATTAAAAAAGAAAAATTTATAGAAGTTCATGGTGTTGGAATTAATGGTTTTAAAATAAAAAATAATACAATAATCGATGCGGGTAATTCTGGAACATTGGCTAGATTAATTATGGGTTTGTGTTCAGGTAATGAAAAAAAATTAAAGATAATAGGTGACGATAGCCTCTCTAAAAGGGATTTCTCTAGAGTGATAACCCCACTTAACCTATTTGGAGTTCAAATTTTATCAAATAAAAATTTATTACCTATCGAAATGTGTGGTTCTAACTTACTCAGACCAATTATATATGAAGAAAAAAAAGGTAGTGCACAAATTAAAACTTGTATTATTTTCAGTGCAATAAATACCCATGGTGTAACAAAAATTAAAGCCTTACATTCTAGAAATCATACAGAACTATTACTCAAATACTTAAATTACCCAATAAAAATTAAAAAGCAAAAAAATTATGATTTAATTGAGTTGCAAGGTCTTAATCAATTTAGATCTTTTGATTATAAGATACCTGGAGATATTAGCTCTGCATCGTTTTTTATTACTTTAACACTACTATCTAAAGACTCAGAACTTCTTATAAAAAATATAAATTTAAATCCTTCAAGAATTGGTATTTTAAAAATTTTGAAAAAAATGAATGCAAAAATAAAAATATTAAATATTAAAAATTATAAAGGTGAACTTGTTGGTAATATCAAAATTAAAAGTACAAGAAGACTTAAATCGATAAATTGTCCTGCAAGCTTAAATAGTGCAACAATCGATGAATTTCTGTTGATTTTTTTGATCGCAGCAAAATCAAAAGGTATATCCATATTTAAAGAATTGGGTGAACTTAATAAAAAGGAAAGTCCAAGGTTAGATGTTGCTATTAAATTTTTAAAAATGATTGGTATTAAAACCAAAAGAGTCAAAAATAATATAAAAATTTATGGAAATCCAGAATTGAAACTTAATGGCAAATATCATGTTAAAAACTTTCTTAAAGATCATCGTGTTTTTATGATGTCTGCCATTGCTGCACTAACACTAGACGGACATTGGACTATTGATGACAAAGATTCAATAAATACTTCTTTTCCAAACTTCCTGAGAATAGTAAAAAATTTTGGAGCAAAAATAAATTGAAAAAAAGAAAAGATATAATAACTGTTGCTATTGACTCGCCAGCAGCCGCAGGTGCCGGCACACAAGCAAAACTTATCTCTAAATATTATAATTTACTTCACCTAGATACAGGAAGAATATATAGACTTATTGGAAAAGTAAGATTAAAAAATCCTAACAGATTTAGTTATTTATTGGCAAAGAAGAAAATCAAAAACTTAAAAATATCTGATTTAAACAAAAAGAGTTTATTAACAGATAAAGTTGCAGTTTCTGCCTCAATTGTTGCAAGGGATAAAAAAATTAGGGATTTAGTCCATAAATTCCAACAGAAATGTGCATATAATCCACCGAAAAAATATTCTGGTTCAGTACTAGATGGAAGAGACATTATTACAGTGCAAGTAAAAGACGCAATGTTTAAATTCTTTATAACTGCAAGCTTAAATGTACGTGCAAAAAGAAGACATAAAGAATATAAAAATTTAAATAAAAAAATTACGTTTAAAGAAGTACTAAAAAGCCTTAAAAATAGGGACAAATCAGATCGTGAAAGAAAATATGGACCTCTAAAAAAAACAAAAGATTCTGTATTGCTAAATACAACTAAACTTAGTAGAAGACGATGCTTTTTAAAAATAAAAACAATTATGGATAGGAAACTAAAAATTAATGGATATTTATAAAGATATCTCTAACACACAAAATCAAGCGTTCAAAAAGCTATTAATCGACAATTTTTCTAAGACTAAAATTGAAGAAGGTAAAATATTAACTGGATCAATTTCTAAAGTTACAGAAAAAAATATCTTTATAAATATACCAGGCATGAAAAGCGAGGCCTTGCTAGACATTGGCGAGGTAAAAAATTTATATTTAAACAAAGAAATAAAAGAAAATGACAAATTAGAGGTTTTCCTTGAAAAAATTGAGGATGCTTCAGGAAATGTAATAGTTTCAGCAACAAAAGCTAAAAAAATTAAAGGTTTTAACGAGTTAAAAAAGAAATTTGAAAGTGGAGAAAATATCAAGGGTAAGTTTATTCAAAAAATTAAAGGTGGAGTGATAATAGAGGATGTTCATACAAAACTCTCTTGTTTTTGCCCAGGCTCACAAGTCGACACGCGCCCTTTAAAATCTTTTGACCACTTAATGAATAGTGAACAAGAATTTAAAATAATTAAAATTGACACACAAAGAGGAAATATTTTAGTTTCGAGAAGAGAGGTAATAAGCTCGTCTCAAGCAGAAGATAAATCGAAAATTATTGAAAAATATTCAGTCGGAATGGTTTTAGATAATTGCATATGTAAAGGATGGTCAAGTTTTGGAACCTTTTTTGAAGTTAACAGTGAGATAGATGTATTATGTCATTTAGCTGAAACATCACATTCAAGAATAAGTCATCCAGATGAAGTTTTCTCAATAGGAGAAAGACATCAATTAAAAGTTATTGCAATAGACAAAACAAAAAAGCAAATCTCCGTGTCAAAAAAAGCTTTGGCTCCAGATCCTTTTGAAAATATTTCAAATTATGAAGTTGGTAAAATTTGCAAAGCTAAAATAATCAAGAATGTACCATATGGATCTTTCGCAGAAATAGAGCCAGGTTTAACATGCCTACTACACTCTAGTGAAATAAGTTGGAGCAAAAAAAATGTATCTCCTGAAAAATTCTTTAAAGTCAATCAAGTGATTGATTGTGTGATTACAGAGATAGATACTGAGAAAAAAAGAATCGCTATTTCTCATAAACTGGTTAGCGAGAACCCCTACGAAAGTTTTGCCAAAAAATATGAAGTTGGGTCAACTGTAAAAGCTATAATTTCTAATATTAAAGATCTATCAATGTATTTAGATGTTGAAGAGTTTAACATAACTGGCTTTTGTCATGCAAATGATCTTTCGTATTCAGGAAAACCAGATGATGAAGTTAAAAAATATAAAAAAGGTGATGCGATAGAGGTAAAAATTCTAGAAGTAAAACCAAATGAACAAAGAATTAAATTTGGTGTTAAACAATTAGGCAATGATCCTTTCGAAATATTCCAAGATAAGAAAGTAAATGATATTATTACGGTAAAAGTTAAAGCTAATAATAACAAAGGTATATTAGTTTCTCCTGAAGGCAATAGTTTAGAATTTTTAATTAAAAAAAGTGAACTTGCTATTAATGCAGAGGAAGCTAGAAATTATAATAGATTTCAGATTGGAGATCGTTTAGATGTAGCCATTTCTGAACTTGTGTATGAAAAGAGAAAGGCAGCATTAAGTGTTAAACTATTAGAAAAAAACTTAAATGCTGAAGCTGTTTCAAAATTTGGATCTAACGTTTCTGGCAAAAATTTACCATTCGAGTCACTTTCAAAAAAGCTAACTGGCGATAAGGAAAAGAAAGAGGATAAATAAATAAAATTGTCTGTATCTAGATCAGAAATAATAATTAACCTATCAAAAAATTACCCCAACTTACTCAAAAAAGATTTAAATAAACTTTTTGATATAATTTTGTTTGAAATGACAAAAGCTTTATCGAATGAAGAAAGAGTTGAACTAAGAGACTTAATGACTTTTGAAACAAAAATCCAAAAAAAAAGAATATCACTTAATCCAAGGACATTGGAAAAAGTAGAGGTTCCACAAAAAAAAAGTATTATATTTAAAAGTTCAAAAGAGTGGAAAAATAAATTAAATGAAAAATAAAATTTTTATTGCTTGCGATACAGTAAAAATAAAAAAAGTTCGTAAAATTATAAGAGACTCAAAAAATAATAAACTTAACTTAGGATATAAATTTGGTCTTGAATTTATCAATTCAAAAGGTGGTAGACATTTTATTTCAAAATTAAAAAAAGAAAAAGTTTTTCTTGATCTCAAGTTACATGATATTCCAAACACATGCTTGTCCACAATAAAAGCAATTAAAGATTTGAAAATCGACTATGTAACTATTCATATAAGCTCAGGAATAGAAGCTCTAAAAGCTGTTAAAAAAAATTCAGGTAAAATAAAAATATTAGGTGTAACCACACTTACATCTTTAAATGAAAAATCACTTAGGGAAATTGGTTTCAATAAAAAAATAAATTCACTTGTATTGCAGCAAGTTAAATTAGCTAAAAAAGCAAATTTAGATGGAGTAGTTTGTAGTGCCAACGAAGTTAAGATGATAAGAAGACTATTTAAGAAAGAAATTATTACACCTGGGATAAGATTTGATAAAGAAAAATATGACCAAAAAAGAGTGACTAGTCCATTACAGGCTTACAAGAATGGAAGTGACTGGATTGTTATAGGACGACCCATAACTAGAGGAAATATTAAAAGCAATATTCAAAAATTAATAAATCATTTAGATAATGGTTAAAGGTATAAAAATTTGTGGTGTTTCAGACATGGAAACATTGGAATATATTTTAAATCATTCTAACCCACCAAAATTTATAGGATTTATTACAAATTATAAAAAATCAAAAAGATATATAAAGTTTGATACGTTAAAAAAACTTACAAACAGAAAAAAAAATAATGTAAGCTACGTATCAGTTCTTGTGAATCCAAATGATGAGACACTTGAAAAATTAAAAGATCTAAAAATAGATTATTTCCAACTTTATGATGTAGAGCCTGACAGAACAAAGTTTATCAAAAAAAAATATAATAAAAAAATTATATCTTCGATTTTAGTTGAAAAAAAACAGGATGTAGAAAATTATAAGTTTTATAGAGATATTTCTGATATTATTTTATTTGATGGAAAAGGTTATGAAAAATCAATTGGATTTGATCATAGTTTTTTAGAAAACATACCTAATGATATCACAAAAATGGTAGCTGGTAATTTAAATGTTGATATTATATCTAATTTAAAACTTGAAGATTATTTTGTTGACTTAAGTGGCTCCCTAGAAAATCAAACGGGAAAAAAAGATTTGGAAAAAATAAATAATCTTTTAAATAAAATAAGACAATATGAAACTTAGAAAAAAAATATCTTTAATTGATCAACATGATAAGTTCGGTATGTGGGGTGGAAAATTTGGAGGCAATTTTGTGCCTGAAACACTTAAAAAACCAATAAGCGAATTAGAGATACTATTCAATAAATTAAGGAATAATAACAATTTTCTTCATGAAAGAGATAAATATTTTAAAGAATGGATTGGGGCCCCAACGAGATTTATTAAATTAAATAATCTTTCAAATCAAATTGGAGGAGCACAAATTTGGTCAAAAGTAGTTTCAGATGCAAATGGTGGTGCTCATAAAATTTACAATGCTACAGTACACTGTTTGCTAGCAAAAAAAGCAGGTAAAAAATATATTGTTGGAGATACTGGTGCTGGGTATGCAGGAAAAATGTTAAGTATGGCTGCTAGAAAATTTGGATTAAAATGTAGAATATTTATGGGAGCAAAAGATATTAAAAGACAACAACCTAATGTAAAAGCAATTAAGAAAAATGGTGCTCAAGTAATACCTGTTTTTACCGGCAGCCAAACTTTAGTTGATGCGGTCTCTGAATGTATGAGATATTGGGTATCGAATTGTGATACTACAGCAATGTGCGTTGGTTCTACTGTAGGACCAAATATTTTTGTAAAAATATGTGGCTGGAGCACAAGTCAAATTTCAAGAGAATTAAAAAGTCAACTCAAAGAGGAATTTGGAAATGTGCCAAAAAAATTAAAACTTTACAATTGTGTTGGAGGGGGGTCTTCAAGTTATGGTTTTTGGAGTGAGTTTATGGATTACAGTAACAGTCAAGTTGAGTTTATTGGAGTTGAAGCTGGCGGTCCAAAAAAAAATAATAAACATGCAGCGCCTCTAACCTATGGATCAAAAATTGGTATTCTTCACGGAGCTGCACAATATGTAAATCAGAACTCTCAAGGACAAATTGAGGAGACGCAGTCAATTTCAGCAGGACTAGATTATCCTGGTGTTTCTCCATTACATTGTTTTTTAAAAGATATAAAAAGGGCAAGGTATACAGCAGCTAGTGACGAGGATGCATTAAATGCTTTCAAAATTGTAACTAAATTTGAAAATTTGCGTCCTTCTCTAGAGCCCAGTCACGCTTTTCATGTAGCAATTAAAGAGGCCAAAAAATTGAGTAAGGAAACTATTGTAGTTGTTAATAGTTGTGGAGACGCCCATAAAGATGAAAAAATATTGAAAAGTAAACTTGGAAGCAAATATGACAAACCCAATTAGTCAAACATTTAAGAATTTAAAATTAAGAAAAAAACCAGCTTTACTAACTTATACCGTTGCCGGTGATGACTCAAAAAAAAGATCATTAGATATTTTAAAATTAATTTCAAAATATGCTGACATTTGTGAGCTAGGATTTCCACATAATACCCCAATTGCTGACGGGGGACAAATTCAAACAAGTTCCTATAGAGCAATTAGAAATGGAATTAGTATTAGAGATGTTTTTAGAATTGTAAAAAAATTTAAAACAATGAAATCTTCAAAGCCTTTAATTTTAATGGGTTACTATAATATGATTTATCAGTACGGTGAAAATAATTTTATTAAAGATTGTAAAAAATCAGGTGTGAACGGCATTATTGTAGTTGATTTACCTTGGCCAGAAAATATCAATTTTTCAAAAAAATGTAAAAAAAAGAATATTTGTTTTGTTCAATTAATTTCGCCAACAACAACAATTAAAAGAGCAAAAAAAATTATCAGAAGTTCTCATGATATGATTTATTATATATCAATGCTATCAACAACTGGTGGAAAGTTGAAGATTTCAGCTAAAAAAATATTGTCAAATTATAAAAAAATAAAAAACATAAACCCCAAAAAAAATTATGTAATAGGTTTTGGAATTACTGAAAAAACGATTTCTCAACTTATTACCGCCGATGGTTTAGTTGTTGGTAGTGCAATTTGTAAGGAAATTTCAAGAAGTTTGAAGAAAAGACAAAATCCTGTCATAAATGTAGGTAAAGTAGTATATAAACTAAAAAATAAAATATCGTGAATTGGATTAATAAAATAAAAAAACTTGGCGAAAGTATAAAAAAAAATATCGATAAAAAATTTCCAACTAAATTAGAGAGAGAGTCAAGCGCTTGGACGAGTTGTTGTAAAGGTCCAATATTAAAATCTGAGTTAGAAAAAAACTTATTCGTGTGCCCACAATGTAACAAGCATCATCGGATAACTCCGAAACAAAGATTTGGTATAATTTTTGGTGATAGTAATTATCAAATTTTAAAAACTCCAATTCCTAAAGATGATCCACTTAAATGGCAAGATACTAAAACATACAAAGACAGGCTTAAAGAGGCTAGAAAAAAAACAAATCAGGAATGTGCAGTTGTAATTGCTACCGGAAATTTAAATGGAATTGATGTGACGGTTGGTGCAACCAATTTTGAATTTATTGGAGGTTCGAGTGGAGCCGCAGAAACTGAAGCAATCATCTACGGCGTGCAGCACGCAATTGATAATAAGACTCCTTTTATTTTTTGGCCATGTGGAGGTGGGCAAAGAATGTTCGAAAGTCCAATTGCACTAGCTGGTATGACAAAAACAACTCTAGCAATAAATGAATTAAAAAAAAATAATCTTCCTTATTTAGTTTGTTTTACTGATCCTACAGCTGGAGGTATAACTGCTAGCTTTGCTATGCTTGGGGATATTCAGCTTTCCGAACCAGGTGCTTTAATTGCTTTTGCTGGAAGGAGAGTAGTACAAGCAACAGTAAAAGAAGAATTGCCTCCAGATTTCCAAACTGCAGAATTTCTACTTAAACACGGTTTTGTAGATAGAATAATTGAAAGAAAAAATCTTGGAATGGTAATAGGTTTACTATTATCAATATTGCTAAACCGAAATTCTAGAGTAGATTTAGAAAATAATGAACAATCTCCAGAAAACTCTAAATCGTTTACAAAAGCTGCATCCTAAAGAAATTGACCTAAGTTTAAACAGAATAAAATTAATCTGTAAAAAATTAGGTTATCCTCAAAAAAATTTAAAAGTCATATCTGTTGTGGGGACTAATGGTAAAAATAGTGTAATTCAAATTATGAGATCAATTTTAAATGAAGCAAGCATAAAAACAAATATTTACACTAGCCCCCATTTACAAAAAATTAATGAAAGATTTGTATTTAATAGTAAAGAAATAGAAGATGCTGAGTTATCGAAGTTATTATCAGAAATAGAAGACGTTAATAATAAAGATCAAATTACATATTTTGAGATTTTAACAGCTGCATTTTTAAAAAAAGCACAGGAAAATAAAAATAATTTAAATATCGTAGAGGCTGGATTATTTCATAGATTTGATGCAACAAATATTTTTGAAAAAAATCTTGCATCTGTAATAACAGCAATTGGAATGGATCATACTGATTGGTTACCTGAAGATGAAAGAACAATTAAAAAAATAATATTTGAAAAAACATCCTCATTGTTAAATTCAAAAATAATAGTATCCAAACAAGAAAATGAGGAAATTTTTTCTGAAATTAAAGTATCTTTAACAAATAATTTTTCAAAAAAGATATTTTTTAAAGATGCGTATTCTTATTCTCTGAATGAAAACGATTTCTTTTATTATGAAGATGAATTTGGAGGGTTAAAACTTCCAATGCCAAACCTTTTGGGAGAATTTCAATTAGAAAATATTGCTACTGCTATTGCTACTTTAAGAAATATTGAGGAGATCAGAATAAAAGAAAAAGATATTTCAGAGGGAATTAAAAAAGTAAAAATAATTGGCAGATTGCAAGAATTGGAATTTGGTAATTTAAAAAGAATTATAAACAAAAATAAATTAATCATTGATGGTTCCCACAACCCTTTAGGTGGTAAAGTTTTATCAAAATATTTGGAAAGTATTGATAATAAAATACATTTAATTATTGGAATGATGTCAAATAAAAATCATCAGGAATTTTTAGATAACTTTATTAATAAAGTTTCTTCAATCACAACAATTGATATTCCAAATCAACAAAGCGCTATTAAAGGTGAAGTATTAAAAAATAAATTAAAAGGATTTAAAAACATCAAATACAAAAAATCATTAATTGAAGCGTTGAAATCTTTAGATTTAAAAGAAGATGAAATAGTGCTAGTAACCGGATCGCTTTATTTAGTGGGAGAGGTATTAAATCTTAATTAGATATTTTGTTGAATCCAAGATTTAAGATCTGATTTAGTTGTTGCTCCAACTTTTGTAGCTTTCAGTTCGCCGCCACTAAATAACAACATAGTAGGAATACCACGAACCCCATATTTGGTTGGAGTATTTGGTTCATTATCTATGTTATGCTTTGCTATAGTAAGTTGAGCTGACATCTCGTCAGATAATTCCTCAAGGACTGGACCTATCATTATACATGGACCGCACCACTCGGCCCAAAAATCTACAAGTATGGGCTTTGATGATTTAAGAACATCTGAGTCAAAGCTATCGTCTGTTACACTAATCGTTGCCATATAGCCTATATATAAAATGACTATCAAGTTTCAAGTAATAAATTCAAAATATTCAAATTATCCACATTAAGCATTTTCATATTTTGTTTGGATAGACATTACAAATTCATTTAATTCGTCTAAAAATTTTAGTTTTTCTTGATCATTTTCATTTGAGTATTTTTCTCTTAAATTATCACATTCAAAATAAAACTCTTTACAAGTCCACCATTTTTCTTTTTTTTCGCTTAATATTCTTTTTGCTATTTCTCTTTTAACCTCATTATAAATTTCCTTTGGAAGTGTTTCTGGTGATTCTTGGTAAATAATTTTCTTACCAAATCCAATCAATCTTTCATCTTCAAATTTATCAAGCATAATTAATTTATCCTTCCAACTAGCGCTATGCCACTTTGAAAACATTGCTGTATCTTTATTTGGTGTGAATTTTTGATAAATACTTTCTTCAGCCAATATATCTTCTTGTGATTTAGATTGTTCCTTTTCTTCAGCAATTTCTCTTAAAGCTGTAA
>MDSW01216993.1_pt1 | contig 24555 bp, 23 predicted proteins | sample 811171 | NCBI WGS metagenome assembly MDSW01 (sample SAMN05326641, study PRJNA326480) | marine metagenome | isolation source: seawater | place: Atlantic Ocean: North West | collected 2012 | reverse complement strand
TGATAGGCTGGGTGTGGAAGCGCGGTAACGCGTGAAGCTGACCAGTACTAATAGCTCAATTGGCTTGATTTATGCACTGAAAAAAATTTTTTATAGATCAAAATTATATTTTTTAAAAATTTACTAAATACAATTTTTGCTCACTTCGGCATAAATTTCATAATACTCATCAGGTAATATTTCTTTTGGAAACTTAAACTGCAAATCGAGAGGATCTTGATAAAATTTTCCTTTGTATTTGTCAGATTTTCTGAAAGATGAATTACCTTTAACTTTTTTTTCTAGAAGAGTTGGAATAAGAAGTTTTTTTGAAAATTTAATTTTCAATTTTTTACACAATTTTTTAGCTGTTAGTCCAGGGCGTCTTAATAGATCTTCAAATTTTACAAATATTATTTTATTGGGATACTTTTTTTTTAATAGTAAATAATCTATTGTTTTATGTCTCCAATGATCCCATAACTCATTAAACGCTTTCTGCTTTACAGCGTTAGTTGAAAACCTTGATTTTGCATATGAGTAATAAAAACTTTCAAATCTTCTAATTGGGCTTATACAAATTACTTTTTCTGTTTTTTCTAAAATATAAAATAACTCTCTTCTTAATCCGGAATAAACATATAAATGCTGATACTTTGCATGTTTTTTTTCAGGTACAAGTTTATTTAAAGCATTTAAGTAGATTTCGAAAAATTCCATAAAATTCTTAGAATTTCTTAAATTGTTAATTTTTGAACTTAAAAAATTAAAATAAGACTTATAATTAATTTTTGGAACAATATCTTGAAAATCTGCGATATGTGATTTATTTTCTGGTTGTTGACCAGACCAAAATTTAGGAATTGCCTTTTTCTTAAAAAATTCATCACTTAATTTCCATTTATCAGTGTATGCACCAGACATATTTGTTAAAAATTTTATATCTTTTAAATTTTTTACTTTTAAGAGTAATTTTTTTTCATTTTCTTTTGCTCTTGAAAAAAATTCCCTTAAAAGAAAATCCTCACCTGGTAAAAAGCCAATATCGGGGTGGCCATCTAACATACTCATAACTATATGATTACCATTTCTTGCAGGTCCAGAAATTATTAGCATTTTTTTTCCTTTAATAAAATTTTTATTTTTACTTTTAAAAAAAGTACTTTTAAAATTTACCGTCTCATATCGTTTAAATTTTTTTTTCTCATTTGAACAAAATGGTTTTTTAAAATCTGATAAATTAAATTTTTTTTTAATAATTTTTTTTAAAAAGAGCTTATTCATTAAGTTAAACCTTTGTGAGATTGCATTTCATTTATTTAGACTTAATTAAGTAGGTATTATATGACTTTTTCTTTGAAATATACTAAAATCAGTGGTATTTCAAACTGTAAATGAAATCTTTCCAAAATCATTTAAGATCATTGTCGTACAATACCAAAAACTATTTGCAGCGTAAACCAGTTTTTAGGTCTTCGGCAATATTTCCTTTTTTAATAAATCTTAATCTTAATACAAAAATTCATTTTTTAGGCTACTGGTTAATCAAAAGAAATATTAAAGAAATTAATATATTGATAACAATTAGAGATAAAAAAGGAAAAATTATAAAAAGATTTACAAAAATAATAAACCAAGTAAGTGCTTTTACTATAGATTTAAAAAAAGAACTTAGTATAAAAAAATTAAACTTGTTTTTTGGATCAATCGAATTAGAAGTTTTTTCAACTCAAGATATGGTTTACCCTTATCCGGCTTTTGTGATAAATTTAGATGGTACAAAGACCTCAAGTTTTGTTCACACATGTGGGAGAATCTATAATGATTATGAAGATTTTAAGAGTAATACAAAATATTTAACTCCAGAAACAGGCTTTGACATTAGTAATAAAAAAAATTTCAAACCTTTTTTTGCATTTGTAAACGGAAAAGAAGGATTAAAAAAAACAAAAATTTATTTAGAGCTTATTAATTATCTTGGTCAAATAAAAAGGAAAAAAATTATTTTTAATAAGATTGAACCCTATGAAACTCAATTTGTAAATTTTTTAAAGAGTAAAGATAGAGATTTTTTTCTAAAACAGAAAGGAACAGTTAAAATTTTTCATAATTTTAAAAATTTTTTCCCTAGGTTTCTTGCAGGTAATTTCGATAAAAATTATTGCAATTCTTCTATTACTCACACGTATTATGACTTATCAAAAAAGAGTGATAAATCTCAATACTGGTTAAATCCTAATAAAAAAAAATATTGTGATATGTCAATAGCAATACCAATTTTAAATAAAAAAAATTTCTTTTCAGAGCTAGCAGTTTACCCAAATTTTGCAAAAACAAAATTCAATTTAAATCTCCAAGTTTTTGATGAAAGTGGAAAAAATTGTTTAATGATTAAAGAATTTTTAAAAATAAATAAAAATTATAATCAACCTAAGTATATTAATATTAATGAGTTAATAAAAAAAAATAAATTTTATTTAAACAGAACTAAAAATTATTTCGGTAAAATTACTGTTTCAGAAAATAAGGAAACTTTAACTAGATTAAAATTCGGATTAAACTTAGGAAAATATTCAGGGAATAGTCAAGCTATAGGAAGCAATATATGTTTCAATGCAAATGTTCCAGTCGAAAGTGTTTTAAAAAAAAAGGGCACATTTAAATGGGGTTTGTTAAAAAATAGAAACAATTCTTTTATAATACTTTCAAATATAAGTTTTTTTAAGAAAAATTATAAAAATGCAAATTTAACTCTTAAATTTTGGAATCAAAAAAGCAAAAAATGTTTATCAAAAAAAATTCTATTAAAAGATAATGGTAATTATTTTTTTGATTTAAATAAGCATTCAAGAATAAGAAATTTTTTAGGAAAGAACGTGCCTGGATGGGTCACCGTTCAAAGCGACAATCCTTTTGTAAATGGATGGTATCTTGAAATATCCAAAAATGGATCTATTGGCGCTGATCACCTATTTTAATGAAAAAAAAAAATATAAATTCTGAAATTAAGAGGACCGATTCTTGGTTAGCAGAAAATTCATTTTATCTTAAAGCATCCACAGATAGGTTGTCTAAATTTATTGCACATTATGAGATATTTAAAAAAATCAAGAGAGTCCCAGGAGCTATTGTTGAATGTGGAGTTTTTAGAGGCGCCAGTGCATCAAGATTTATGCATCTAAATAAAATTTTTAACATAAACAAAATATTTTACGGTTTTGATGCTTTTGGAAAATTTCCTGAGACTGGAAGTAAATTAGATAAAAAATTCTCAAAGTTACATAATAAAAAAATTGGTTATGGTTTAAGCATAAAAGAGTTAGATTATTTCTATAAAAAAAACAAATTTAAAAAATATAATTTAATTAAAGGTGATATAACAAAGTCTTTAATTCCCTTCATAAGAAGAAAAATTAAAATTTCTTTACTACATTTAGACCTAGATACTTTCGCAGCAACAAAGTTTGCACTTGAAAATCTATATTCTTTAGTTTCAAAAAATGGAATTGTGTTATTAGATGATTACATGCATATTAAAAATACAACAATTGCAGTTAACGAATTTTTAAGTAAAAACAAAAAAATAAAGATAGAAAAATTTGATTTTCCTTGTAGACCTTCATTCATAATAAAGAAAAATAATTAAATTACTTTGCCAATTTTTTAACTAATCTCGAAATTTTATTATCTTGACTGTATATTTTTGACATTATCAATGAGGCTTCTTTCGGGGATTTTTTATAAGCCAACCTAAGAACATCCATCCAATTTGAATTATTTTTTTTTCTTATGTTTTCTATTTGATTAATAATTTTAAGTTTATTTAAATTTTTTTTCATTAAAACAAATTTTTTATTATATTTATGGGGAATATAACCAACTTTTGCGAAGGTTTCTACAGATTTAAAATTTTTTCTATTAACTATTGCAGTGAATATTTTTATTTTTTTTAATTTATTTTCAATTTCAAATAAAGCTTCTGTTGCTATACCTTTTTTTCTAAAATTTCTATTAACACAAATTGAAATGTAGTTAATATTTCTCTGTTTTTGACATCTTATATACCCACACTTTTTTTTTTTATAAAATATATTAAAAAAAAAATGATCTTTTTTCTTCATATTTTTTTTAAACCATTTGTCATGATCTAAAAAAGATGTTTTCTCAATTCTTTTTTTACTACTTGAACTCAAATGATTTGATCTTAAATCATAGAAAAATTTTGAGTCACTCATTTTCGATTTCTTTATCTTTATTATCATTTTATATATTATCTATTTTTCCCAGAAATTTTTTTGTTAGGGGCTCATAAGCATCAATTGGTCTTTTACACACTTTACCTAAAATATTTTCAAAATATCTTGCAGAAATTCCGTATCCCGGCCTTATTCTCTTAATATTCTTTTTAGTAAAAATTTCACCTTTTTTTATTTTTTTTACTGTAAAGATTGATCTTCTATAGTTTTTACTTATATTTTCTGAATTCTTTCTAATAAAATTTTTTTTTCCTAAAAGTTTAGTAAATATTTTTGAATTATTTATAACTAAAGAAGGATTATCTATTGAATTTCTATAACCCTTTATTTGATCTTCATTTAACGAAAAATCATAATCTAATCCTCTTTCTTTTTTCAAACAAATATGTTTTTCAAATAATGTTGCTCCAGCCTTTGACGCTGCAGCTGCTATTACATTATCAGTTGAATGATCAGAAAAACCAATTTCGCAATTAAATTTTTTTTTCATGATCTTAATATTATAAAGATTAAAGTCATTTATCTTTGCAGGATAATTACTTACACAGTAGAGAAGTGAAAGATTTTTAAATTTTGATCTTCCTATTTCTTCAAGAACTTGAGTGATTTCCTCTATAGAAGAAGTTCCAGTTGATATTATTAAGGGTTTTTTTGTTGAAATTATTTTTTTAATTAGAGGAATATCATTCATCTCAAAAGAAGAAACTTTGTAAAAAGGACAGTTTAATTTTTCTAAAAAATCTACAGCTGTTTCGTCGAAGGGTGTGCTAAAAATTTTTATTCCAATCTTTTTAGCATGTTTAAAAAGTTTTTTGTGCCAATTATAGGGTGTTTTTGCCTTTTTATAAAGATCCCATAAACTGTAACCTTTCCATAAACCTTTCCTAATCATAAAATATTTTTTTTTTGAATTTACCGTCATAGTTTTAGCTGTATATGTTTGTAATTTTACAGCATCAGCACCACCGGCTTTTGCTAAAGAAATAAGTTTTTTTGCAACTGATAATTTACCGTTATGATTAGACGATATTTCTGCAACAAAAAAAGGTTTGTTTTTTTTTCCAAGCATTTAAAGTGTATGGATCATGTTTTTTTATAAAATAAAAGTCTTATTAAAGGCCAAATATACTTTTTTTCCGCCCAAAAAAAAAGATATTTTAATTTATGATGCTTTATCATTGAAAATAGTATCAAAAATTTTCTTTACAAAAAATTTTGAAATTTTACATACAAGAAAAGAAAAAATAAATTTATTTATCTTAATAAAAACATTTTTGAACTTGCAATTCAACTTTTTTGACTATGTTATAAATTATATCAAATATACGGAAGCTAAATTAGTAATTACTTCAATGGATAATGACGCGAGCTTTTACAAAATAAAATCTACAATACCAATTTTAACAATTTTTTTTCAAAACGGTTCAAGAAATGTGCAACAAGATATTTTTTCTATTTTAGAAACTAGAAAAAATTTAAAAAAATTGAAAAATAAAAATCATGTAGATTTAATGTTTGTTTTTAATAAAATAACTGGAGATTTATATAAAAAATTTATTAGAGGAAAAACACTTATATCGGGTTCAGTGCTAGGAAACGATCAAAAAATTGTTAAAAAGAAAAAAAATTCGCTTGTTTATATTTCTCTCTACCGGCCCCCAGAAAGAAGACAAATTTATAACGAAGAGAAAGAACTTCTTAAAATAATAGAAAAATATTGCTATGAAAGAAAAATTAAACTTACCATACTTTGTAAATTTTTTAAAAATACTCGCAAAGGCGATCAAGAAATATCATTTTACAAAAATAATCTTAAGAAAGAATATGAAATAATAATTAATGATCATAAAAGAAAGACTTTCAAAATAATTGATCAATCAAAGTTAGTTGTGAATACTGGTTCAACATTGGGATATGAGGCATTGGCTAGAAAAATTAAAGTTGCTTTGTGTCATCCATACGCACTCAGCGATAATTTAAGAGGAAAAAAACGATTTGGATATCTCACTAAAAAAAATATTCAAGGTTTTTTTTGGTCTATTGGTATTTCAGAGAAAAATATTTTTGATTTATTTGATCGAGTCATCAATTGTCCGAAAACAAAATGGTTATCAATACTAAAAAAAAATAATGATGAAATTATTCATTATAATTTAAACAATTTATTTGTAAAAAAAGAGATAAAAAATTTTTTAATTTCAAAAAACAGTAAATTGACAAAATACGTTAAAGATTAAACTTTTCTTCCAACTGATTTAGCTACAAGCTTTGAATTTTTTATAAGTTTATTAAATTGTGAAAAATTTAAAGGTTGCAAAGGGTCAACAGCTGAATTCTTTGGATCCTTATGTATCTCAATTATTAATCCATCACATCCTGCAGCTATCGACGCATATGTTAGACTTGGCACCCATGAAGCCCAAAATGATGCATGACTTGGATCTGATATAATAGGAAGGTTTGTAATTTCTTTTAATGCTGGGATTGCCTGAATATCTAAAGCAAATCTCGAGGTATTTCTGTGAGTATGTGGAATTGAAACACCTCTTTCACAAAGAATTAATTTTTTATTTCCTTCAATTAAAATATGTTCGGCTGCGCCCAATAAATCTCTTAGGCTAGCTCCAAAATGTCTTTTGAGAATTATTGGTTTTCTTGTTAAGGCTACCTCTCTAAGTAATTCTAGGTTTTGCATATTTCGAGATCCAATTTGCAAGATATCCGCAGTTTTGCAAACTCTATCAAGATACTGTAATTCAGTAATTTCAGTTACAACTTTCAATTTATATTTTTTTTTTATGCTATCCATAATATCCATCCCAGTATTTTTAGACTCTTTGTATTGAGAAGACCTATATGGAAAAGTCAGAGGTTTATAAGCATGACCTCTAATGATTTTAATATTATTTTTAACAAGGCATTTTGCTACTTGATCCATCAATTTATGGCTTTCAACTCCATTTGGACCAGCTATCACAGGTATATTTTTTAATCCAAAAATAATATTATTACCGATATTTACTTTGTATTTTACTTTTTTTGATGTGGAAAGAGGAAGCTTAGATTTAATATCATCCTCTGTGATATCTTTTGTGGGATACTTGTTAGATAAGTTTTTAATAAAATATTTTTTCATTAATTCTAGCTTTTTATTAAGTTTTAAAATTTTTATTGGAAACCGTATTATAATTTTTTTTTGTAAATAATGAATTATAAATAGAATTAACTAGTTTTACAATATAAATATTTTTTTCAATATCTAAATTTTTAGAAGATTTAAAAATTTTTGGATTTAAAAATTCTTTTAAAATTTTTTTATGACCATTGCCCATACCCGATTTCGGCCCAAGACCTTTAGTAAAATTTTCGGAATTTTTTTTGTCTTCTTTTATACTGTCTTTTTTAAAATAAAATATTTTATTTAAACTTATATCTTTAATTAAAAATCTTCCATTTTCACATAGAACATCCATCGACATTCTATAATCGTTATTTGCTCTAGTCGTGGCTTTTAAATTAGAAATTATATTATTCTTATGAATGAAGTTAATTGTAATTAAATCCTCTGCCTGTAACTTTTTTTTATTAAAACCTGCAAAAGCATTGAACTTTGTTACAGGGCCAAAATTATAAACTAAGGCATCTAGAAGGTGTACTGCCTGGTTAAAAAGAACTCCACCATCTGTAGAATATTTACCACGCCAATTACTTGATTTGTAATATTCTTTACTTCTTTGCCAGAAAAGAGCTGAGTCAACAAAAAAAGGTTTTCCAAATTTTTTTTTTTTTAAAATTTCCCTACTTTTGTTAACAGCTAAGTTATGTCTATTTTGAAAAGCGACCCAACACTTAACTTTCTTTTCTTTTTTCAAATTTATTAGCTTAGTCGCTTCATCAGTTGTGATAGTTAATGGTTTTTCAATCAATGTTGGTATTTTATTCTTAAGAAAATAGCTCGCATGCTTATAATGTAACCCAGTTGGCGAACATATAATTGCATAATGGATATCATTAATTGAATTTTTTAAACTTTTTTCATCTAATTGAATACAGTTTTTTGGTAAAAATTTTATTTTGATTTTGTCAATTATAAATATTTTTTTTATATCTTTGAAATTCTTTAAAATTTCTAAATAATGTTTTCCAATATTTCCAAAGCCTACAATGATAATATTCATTTAACTAATTATAAAATTTTTTTATTACTTTTTTTAGAAAATTTTCCTGTTTATTTATTTCCTTTGGGTTTAATCGAAATTTTCCTAAATTGATTTTATTAATATTTTTTTCGTAAACATTTAAGTCATTTGTTGGATAACAATTTGTTCCAGATCCATCAAAACCTATATTTTTAATAAGAGGTACATTTGGAAAAATAAAAAAATTTGAATTAATGTAGTGATAAAACATAAAATTAAGTGACCAATAGTTCGCTTTTCTATTTTTCCTTAGGATGTTTTTATACAGTTTTTTTATAAAATATGGAATTCGTTTATCACTGTATGACTTAATTTTATATTTTCTATACTTTTTCCAATTAACACTCCACGTTGCCCAACCCCAAGGTATAAAATTTCTTAAAAACTTACTCTCAATTACTTTAGGATTTTTTTCAAAATTTAAAAATTGATATCCACAAATTGCACCAATGTTTTTTTCTTTTTTATATTTATTTATACAATTAGAGAAAAATTTGATTAAGTTGCTGTATGGTACAGTATCATCCTCTAAAACAATGAAACTATCGTGTAGTTTTGAAATCTTATCTAAACCTTTATTAATAGATCTTGCTAATCCAAGATTTTTTTTATTTTTAAATATCTTAATTTGATTTTTTTGAAATTTGTTATATTTTCCTAATCTTTTTAATCCTATTAAAATATTTTCCTGAATAACCTTATCTCTATTATTTTTAGGCCCATCTAAAAAAAAATAGATTTTATTTCTTATTTTATTTTTTTGAATAGCAATAGAAACTCTTTTGAAATGAGACTCTCTATTGTACGCAAATATTACAATTGGTGTAAGTTTCATTTATTTTTTTTTAAATATCGCATTGCCATTTCAGCCATATATAAATCTCTTTCTGTATGAATATCTATGCCTGTAAAAGGATCATTGTTAATGATAAATTTTACTTTCTTACCAATTCTTTTTCCAACTCTCCAAAATTTTGATCTAGTCGCAGATGCTAAGCCAGTATCCTCCCGGAGCAACTTTTGACCTAATTGTCTAGATGTGTATGTGTGCATCCATTTAGAAACTTTAACGTATCTTTTACCAACTTTATGCCAAATATGTTTATAAAATCCATGAACAGAAAAAGCACTATCTATATTTTTATTTTTTTTTAAAATATTTACTGCTTTTGTAATCCAAGAAGTTTGTCTAAATAAATTTGTACAAGTTAAAAAAACACAGATATCAAATCTTGTTTTGTAAAATTTTTCAGCTTCTAAAAGAGCATTTTGCAGAGTTTTTTCAGTCGTAACAAAATCACCGGAAAAATTTTTTTTTCTTAAAAAAGGCACTTCAGCCCCAATTTTTTGCGCCTCCCTAGCAATAATTTTTGAGTCAGTTGAAACTAAAATTTTATCACAAACCTTACTTTTTTTTGCAGCGATTATTGGATAATAAATTAAAGGCTTTCCACATACTTTCCGAAGATTTTTTAATTTCAAACCTTTGGATCCACCTCTTGCTGGAATAATACATATAACCTTATTTTTTTTTTTCATATTAAAATTTAAGTCTATTTTTTTTCATCTCAGCTAAATTTTTAAAACCAGCATTTTTCATTGCCGTAATCAGCTCATTTTCCAAAATTTCGAAAACACGTTTGACACCTTTATTGCCATTATTTATTAATCCATAAATTGGTGGTCGACCAATTCCAACCAGATCAGCTCCTGCACACAAATATTTAATTATATCACTGCCTTTTCTTACTCCACCATCTATCAATATTTTAGTTTTTTGTTTGTTTAAATTTGAAAGCTCTAGCAAAACTTCAATAGAGCTGATACCCGAGTTAAACATTCTACCTCCATGGTTTGAGATCCAAACACCATCAGCACCTCTCTTAACTGCCTCAAAAATATCATCGTGACTTATCAAACCTTTTAAAATAATCGGTAGTCTCGTTTTTTTCTTTACCCAAGAAATAAAAGACCAATCATAATTCAAAGCATATTTTGGATTAGGTGATATTGGATTTGTTCTTTTCCCGAATTTTCTTGCATCATATATTATCTCCCTATCTTGATATCTGTGCGATCTGACATTAGCATCTAAACAAAAACAGATTGAAAAGCACTTAAATTTTTCTGCGTCTTTGATTTCTTTTTCAATCCACTTTTTATCTCCAAAGGGAAAAATTTCCCAACCTATAATCGCATTTTTATTTTTTCTTCTTATATCTCTAAGACTCATCCTGCCTTGGGTAGAAAAAAAAGCTAATCGAGATTGATCATTAAAAGCCATAGCAGTTTCCACTTCTCCTCTTGAATGAAATTGTGTCTGATGACCCATAGGTGCTAAAATAAGAGGTGAAGAGATTTTAAATCCAAAAATATTAGTCGATATTTTTGTATCCTTAATCCCTTTGAGAACTTTTGGTAATATCTTTAAATTTTCTAAATCTTTTATATTTTTATTTCTAGTAAATCCATTTTCAGCCCCTGCTTGAAGCCAATCGAAAGTACCTTTTCTAATATTTTTTTTAGCAAATCTTTCTGCTTGATTTATAGTGCTAAAATTTTTTATTTTTTTTATTTTCAACTTAATTCCCTTTTTTTAGTTTTCGAAGGCTAAACTCAATGCCTTTTTAGCTTGCAAGGTATTCATTAAAATACCATTTAAATATTTTATTTTTTTTTCTTTTAATAATTTGGACAATATTGTTTTTTTCGGTGAGTATATGACATCAAATATGGTTGAGTCTTTATTTATTTTTTTTACAAGACTTTTTTTTATTGGCGATTTTTTTAAATAGTTTTTTGAAAGATCGCTACCTAATGGTGTACAATTAATGATTAATGATTTTTTAGATAGAATTTTTTCATCCAACTTTTTTTTGAATAATACGTTTCTCATATTTTTTGGTTTTTTAGAGGTAATAATTATAAATTCATTTTTTTTTCTTTTTTTTTTTAAAAAATTAAATATTGCTGACCCTGTTCCTCCTAAGCCAATAATTATGATTAATTTGTATTTTGGGATAATTTTTTTAATACTTTCATATGCACCATAGACGTCTGTATTGAAACCAATTAATTTTTTATTTTTTTTTATTATTAAATTAACAGATTTTGCTTTTTGAGCATAAGAATCTAAATCATGCATATATTTAATTACACTAATTTTATAAGGCATTGTCACAGCAGTTGCTTTGAACTCTCTCATTTTTTTTATATTTGAAAAAAAGTTATTAAGAGAAATAGGCTTAACTTCAAATTTTTTCATTGTTGCTTTAAGCCCTTTTTTTTTAAAATAATTTCTCCATATGCTTATAGATCTTGGTTTTTTAAGAGGGTAGCCCAATATTCCGTTAACAAGTGTTGTCATTTTCTTAATTAAAAGTGTATAAGTTTTTAAGTAAAGATAATTAGTTCAATTTTTGAACAAAGTAAATATAGAAATTTTATATTATGTGTGGGATTGCAGGTATCATAGATCATTCAAGCAAAAAAAATATCTCAATAGTCGATAAAATGCTTGAGGAAATAAGGTATAGAGGCCCTGATAATAAAAATTCTATTTCAGGAAATTTTTTTGATATTGGAGCAGTGAGATTATCAATACAAGATTTATCAGATAATGGCAATCAACCTTTTTTCTCTAGAGATAAAAATATTATTACAATTTATAATGGCGAAATTTATAATTATAAGGAATTAAAAGAAAAATATTTTAAAAATAATTATTTTAAAAGTTCTTGTGATGGCGAAATTATTCCTCACATGTATCAAAAATTTGGTCTAGAATTTGTAGATAAATTAAAGGGCATGTTTGCGATTTGTGTAATTGATATTCGTAATAAAAAAACTATTTTGATTAGAGATAGATTTGGAATCAAACCATTTTATTTTTGTTTTGACAAAAAGAAAAAACAGCTTTCTTTTGCTTCTGAAATTCATCAATTATTCAAAAACAAGAATATCGTAAAAGAAGAAAATATTGATGAGTCAATTAGATATTTAAGAGATGGGTTTGTTCAGGCCTCAAACTCAACATGGTTTAAAAAAATTAATGCCATAGAACCAGGAACGCTTTTAATTTTTACGGGTGATAACGATTTAAAAATTAAAAAATATTATAATTTATCAAATCAAATTAATGAGAAAGTTGATAAAAAGGAAGTAAACTTATTTGATCTTGAAAAAGAAAATTTTTTTTTAGTGGATAAATCTTTTGAAGAACATATTATTAGTGATGTTAAAATCGGTTTACATATTTCTGGAGGCATAGACTCTTTGCTTTTAGCATGCGCAATTAAAAAAAAAGAATTAGATGTTAATACTTTTACTTTTGACTATAATGAAAAAGAGTTTAGCGAGGTTTACGAAGCTAAAGAAATTTCAGATAAGTTGGGATTTAAACATTACAGCTGTAAAATAAAGGACTCTAATCTTATCAAGGAGTACGAAGATACTTTGAAAATTCAATATGAACCTTTTTCATCTCTAAGAGTAGTTTCTCAAAATTTTCTTTACAAAAATTTCAAAGATAAATGTACGGTAATATTAGACGGTAATGGTGGAGACGAAATTTCTGCAGGATATCAATATCATCAGATTGCCTGGTTAAAAGATATGGAAAAATTAGGCTATCAAAATTACCAAAAATCTTTGATTGATTTAAAAAAATTATCTAAAAAAACTTTTTCAAAATTTATCAAAAGCTCTGAAAAAAAAATTAGTGGCTATAATAGAATTACGGAAGACGGAGTAGCATATTCAGGATTAGAAGTTATAAATAAAGAATTCCTTAAAAAAAAATACGGGAAATTAATTATAAATAAGCCCTTTAAAAGTATTTTGAGAAATTGTCAGTATCAAGAGCTTTATCACACAAAAATGCCAAGGTGTTTACGATACGTTGACAGAATGTCTATGAGACAAAGTATTGAAACACGTGTGCCTTTATTAGATCACGAATTAGTTGAAAATTTTTTTAATATACCAATTAAATTTAAGATTGTTGATGGCCAACAAAGATACTTAATGAAACAATATTGCAAAAATTATGTAAGTAAAAAAATTTTCAATAAAAATAAGAGGTCGATTGCAGATCCTCAATCGTATTGGCTTAAAAACCAGTTTAAAGAATACGTATTCGATACTTTTAATTCAAAGATTGCAAAGGAAAGTGAAATTATTAACTACAAAAAATTAAATAATTATTATGAATCGTTTATAAAAGAGAAAAAAATATCCAACTCTTTTTTTTTATTTCAATGTCTAAATTACTTAAATTGGAAACAAAAAATATTAAAACATTAAATTATTTATTATAATGAAAATAGCCATCATACCAGCCCGAGGGGGAAGCAAGAGAATTAAAAACAAAAATATTAAATTATTTCTAAAGAAACCGATAATACTTTTTACCATAAATATTTTAAGAAAAATGAATTATTTCAACAAAATTTTTGTATCAACCGACAGTAAAAAAATTATGAATATTTGTAAAAACCAAGGTATTAATGAAATAATTTTAAGACCTAAAAAGCTAGGGCATCATAAAATTACAACTAATAAAGTAATTAATCATGCAATTAGAAGTTTGGAAAAGAATTATAATTTTAAATATGTGTGTTGTGTCTACCCTTGCAATCCATTTTTGAATAAAAAAAATATTACTAAGTCATTTAAAATGATTAGAAATAAACAAGATTTAGTTTTTCCGTTATCAGAATACTCAGTACCTATACAAAAAGCCATATATTTGAGGAGAGATAAGGTTAATCATTTTAATAAGTCTTCTATAAAAAAAAATACTCAAGAATTCGAAAAATCATATCATGATGCAGGTCAATTTTACTTTGGCACAAAATATGCATGGAAAAGTGATAAAAAAAATTTAAAGGGTTTTGCATTAAAAAAGTATACTAGTGTAGATATTGACTATCCGGACGATTGGAAATTTGCAGAATTTTTGTACAAAAATAAATTTAGTAAATAAAAAGTTAGAAATAATCAAAATTTTTTCTTTACAGTTCAAAATTTGAACACTATAACTTCATTCAAATGGAAGATGAAAATAAATCAGATCAGTTTGAAGTGCTAAGAAAATTACATGCGAATCCCTCAAGCACTCAAAGAGAATTATCAAATCAACTAGGTTTCAGCTTAGGTAAAATAAATTATTGTTTAAAATCACTCAAAGATAAAGGATATATAAAATTAAAAAATTTTCAGAATCAGGAACATAAAATTAAATACCTCAGATATATTATAACTAGAAAAGGGATAGCATTTAGAACTCGATTAACAATAAATTTTATGAAAAAAAAAATGAAAGAGTACGATCAATTAAAAAATGAACTCAACAAAAATAAAAACAATGAGTAAAAAAATTAATGATTTAAACAACAAGACAATATTAGTTACAGGCGGAACAGGTTCTTTTGGTCAACGGTTTATATCTAAAATCTTAAGTTCATCATCTCCAAAAAAAATTATTGTTTTTAGTAGAGATGAATTAAAACAACATAACATGCAAAATAATTACAAGAATAAAGTAATGAGATATTTTGTGGGCGATGTTAGAGACCCTGAAAGATTAATGGATGCTATGGAAGGTGTTGATATAGTTATTCATGCCGCAGCGTTAAAACAAGTGCCTTCAATTGAGTATAATCCATTTGAAGCAATCAAAACAAATATTTACGGCGCTAAGAATGTAATTGATGCAGCAATTAAAAATAAAGTTTCAAAAGTAATCGCTTTGAGCACCGATAAAGCAGCTGCGCCTATAAACTTATATGGAGCAACAAAACTTGCCTCTGATAAACTATTTATTTCATCTAATAACTTTGTTGGAAGTAAAAATATTAAATTTGCTGTTGTACGATATGGTAATGTGGCAGGAAGCAGAGGATCAGTAATTCCATTTTTTTTAAAATGTAAATCCAAAGGTGAATTTCCAGTTACAGATAAGAGAATGACAAGATTTAATATTACTTTGGATGAGGGAGTAGATTTCGTCTTAAAATGTTTAAAAATTATGAGAGGGGGAGAGTTATTTGTGCCTAAAATACCATCCTTCAAAATAATTGATCTTGTAAAATCTTTACACAATAAACCAAAAATCAAGATTGTAGGAATTAGACCAGGAGAAAAAATTCATGAAGAGATGATCACAAGTTCTGACTCTCTCAATACATTAGAGTTTAAAGATTTTTTTATTATACTTCCATCGACACTTTATCTCGATAAGAAAAAAAAAAATTTATTAACTAAAGTCTATAAAGGATCAAAGTTTGTGAAAGATGAATTCAACTATAGTAGTAAAACCAACCCTCATTTTCTTAAAATTGGTGACCTTAAAAAAGTTTTAGAAAAATTAAAAAAAGAAGTTGATGGATAATAAAGATGTCTTATTTGTAAACATAATGGGAGTTGGTAAAAATGGTACCACACTTCTAGGAAGTTTATTGGACAATCACCATGAACTGTCTTCGTTTCCAATGGAAATGAAATTCGTTGAGCATTTTTTACATAACGTAAAAAGTAAGAATTTTTCGGGATTAAAGGATTTTTTATTTAGTAAAAGTAAATTAATTTTACTTAATAAGAATAGAGATAATAGCTCAATTCAAGACGAGTCAGAAAGAATTGTAACAGGTAATTTAAGCCAAATTGATTTCGATTTTGATAAGTTTAAGAAAATATTTAAGGAAGAAATAAATTTAGATTTAGAGGAAAAAAATTTAGAAAAGATACTTACATATTTTCACTTAGTTCTTGAAAAATATCTCTCAAAAGAATTTAATGACAAAATAGTTATCCAAGATGGCGCTTTTGGTTTAAGATTAATTAAAGATCAAATAAATTTATTTAAAAATGTAAAATTTTTAATAATTGTTAGAAACCCACTTGATACTTACGTATCGGTGAAAAAAATTATCAAAAATTTTAAATATTTTCGAAGATTTATCGGTGATTTTGGCGTACCTGAACAAAAACAAATTAAAAATAAAGAGATAAATTATAAAATTATAAATAATATCTACTCACAGCATAAAAACGATAAAAGATTTTTATTCATCAAGTATGAAGACTTGGTAGAAAATCCACAAAAAATTATGAATAAATTGTCGGAATTTTTGCAAATAGAATTTTCGGAGACTTTATTAAAGCCATCAGTTTTTGGACAAGATTGGTACGGGAATTCCACTAGAGTTAAAAAAAAAAAATCTATTGATGCAAATGAGGTAGGAAAATATTTAAGTAATTTAAATAAAAACGAGATAAATTTTCTTGAAATGTCGCAAAAAAAATTTTTTCAAAATTTTTCTTATCTAAAAAATATAAAAAAATTTTCAATTATAAGTTCAGTTAAAATAATTTTAAAAATATATATTCAAAATCTTTTAGAAGCGAAAGAAGTTATTCCTAAAAAGAATTTTCTAGCAAAATATTTATATTATATTCTTATATTAAATAATTTTTTTTTAATAAGAAATTTATTCTATATTGATTTTTCAAATGAAAAATAAATTATTATCACTGGTATTCCATAAAAATTTACTTCAGAAAAAATCCAAAAAAATTTTTTATTACGGCATATTCGATGAAAAATTAAAGAAAAAGATTAAAAATTTAAATTATATTATAGAATTAAACGATAAATATTGTCCAAAAGAAACAATTAGGGATTTATCTTATTGTGAGAAAATTTACTATAGGATTCTTAAAGAACTTAGTAAAAGATTTAACAAATTTCATAATTGCTCATTTTCGCAGAAAGAGTGGCAAATTATTTTTGGAAATTGGTTATTTCAATTTATTTGTATTGTTTTCAAAAAGTATAAAAGTATTTTAGTTTTAATTAACAAGAAACAATTCAAAAAAATATATATAAATTTTTCAAATCAATTTACTCCCTCACCAGATATATTTCATTTACATTCCGTGATAAATCAACGGGAATGGAATGAGAAATTAACAAGTAAGGTTATGAAATTTCTTGCAGAAAAGAAAAAAATTAATCTAATAAACTTAAATAAAGAATCAAAAAAAATAAATTATGATAATTTAATTTCAGATAAATTTTTAACTTCAAGTAAGTTTCCTTATTTTCCACTATTTAATAAATTAAATTTAAGTAAAAAAAAAAATTTTCTGATTTATCAAACTAGCTTAGGTTTTTTAAATGAAAAAAAACTTGAAATTAAATTGAGCCAATTTCCGAATGACTGGTACTTTCCCCCAATAAACCTCGCTGAAACAGTAAATGAAAAAATAAGAAAAGATCTATTTAAAACTGGAAAAATAAACAACACTTTTTGTAAATTAATATTAAGTTTACTTCCCAGATATTTTTCATCAAGGTTTATAGAAAATTTTTCAGAAATAATGAAAAATACTGACAAATTAAAATTGCCTGAAGAACCAAAATTCATTTTAACATCAAACATACATGCAAATATTTTGTTCAATTTTTATATTATGAAAAAGAAAAAGGAACATAAAACAAAATTGATACTATTACAGCATGGCAATAATTCATCTATAGATTTAAAATATAAATATTCACTGGAGTACAAAGTAGCAGACCATTTTTTTACATGGGGACATAAAAATTCAAAAAAAGACATTAAATTATTTAATACTCATTCGATAAAAATTCACAAAAAAAAGAATAAACAAAAATTTTCAAATTTAGGAATTTTTCTACACCCCTTGAGACAACACCCATTATTTAGCGATCTTAGTGAAAGAACGCAAAATATTATGAGGTATAAAAAATTATTAAATAAAATAAATGAGAAACTTAATTATAATATTAAAAAAAATGTTTATGTAAAATTGTTTCCAGCAGACTACTCTGAAGATAAATTATATTTACAAAAAAGCTTAAAAAAAAGTAAACTTAAAGTTTACACCAATCCAAATCCTCACGATTTGATAAATGTGTCTAAATTAAATTTTTTTCTATATTTTTCAACGGGTGTGTTTGAGACTTTATCAATAAATAGACCTACTGTTGTGTATTCACCTCAAATTCTTGGTACAATAGATCATAAATATAAAAAATTTTTTAGAAGTTTATACGAGTCCAAAATTTTATTTGACTCAATAGATGATCTAGTTTTACATATCGACGACGTTTGGCCCAATATTAACAAATGGTGGAAAGATAAAAAAATTCAATCATCCATTAAAATTTTTAACGATAATTTGAATGTTTCAGATAAAGGTAGCTTAAGCTACCTTAAAAGAAGGCTTAATGTTTTCAGATAAATTATTGACATTTTATAACAAACTTTTAATATGTTCAAAATTTGAACAAATCTATAGATAATTTTATTAACAATGTTTTTTTTTAAAAAGTTATTAAATAATATAAGTTTTATTCTAGATAAAAAACACTCGAGAGAGTTTAATTTTTTTTATATTTTATTTTTCTTTAACATGATCGTAGAGTTGATTGGAATAGGTTTGATTGTTCCATTTCTACAATTAGTTATAAACGAAAATTTTTTAAGTAATTTTTTTCTAAACGACTATTTTCAAAAATATAATCTATCTAAAGAAAATGTACTTTTATTATTTATTCTTTTAATCTTATTTATCTACTCTTTTAAAACTTTATTTTTAATTTATATAGCAAAAAAAGAGACTAAATTTATAAAAAATATAAGAGTAAATTTATCAAGCAGGCTTTTTACTTATTATCTAAAATCACCTTATAAATTCCATATTAAAAATAATTCATCTATTTTAATAAGAAATATTCAGGACGTTAAATATTTTAGTAATTTACTTATTAACACGTTAAATTTTTTTATTGAAGGTTTTGTGCTTATAGGAATTTGTATTTTTTTATTTATTTTCGATCCATTTATCACATCATTTTCTTTTGGATTCCTAATTTTAATAGGATTAATATTTAATTTGACTTTAAAAAAACATATTTCTAGATGGGCTAAAATACGTCAAGAGAACGATGCTTTAAAAATTAAAAATATTCAACAAGGCATATACTCAATAAAAGATATAAAAATTATGAATAAAGAAAATTTTTTTATAAATCTTTTTAATGATAGTGAGATGAAAACCGCAACAAGTTCGCAGCATTTTGATTTTAATACTCGCCTGCCAAAGATTTTGCTTGAGATTGCAGCTGTCACAACCCTGCTATTTTTAGTTTTAATTGCAATACAAAAAACTGATAATTTTTTGGAAATCGTTCCGACTATGGGTCTATTTTCAGTTGCAGCGTTTAAAATTTTTCCTTCTATTGCTAGAATAGTGAGATCGTTGCAGATAATTAAGTTTTGCATACCTGTAGTGAATGAACTTAAAAAGGAGTTTTTCGTCTCTAAAATTAACAATAAAAGGTTTGAAATTATCGGTAAAAGAGCTGCCAAATTTTTGGAGTTCAATAATAAAATAAGCTTTAAAAATATTTCATTTTCTTACGAAAAAAAAGAAGAAAAAATATTTGATGATCTTAATTTTGAAATTAAACGAGGCCAATTAGTTGGCATATATGGAGAAAGTGGAAAAGGAAAAACAACATTTGTAAATTTATTACTTGGTTTATTAACTCCTACAAAGGGTAAAATAATTCTGGATGGAAAATACTTAATAACAGATAACCTAAATAAATGGCAAAGTTTTATTGGCTATTTACCTCAAGATACAGTTTTAATTAACGACTCAATTAATTCAAACATAGCTTTCGGAGTTGAAAAAAAAAACATAGATAAAAATAAAATTAATAATTTAATCAAAAGTCTTAAATTATCAAAATATTTAAACAAAAGTTCAATTAACAGGGTTGCAGAAAAGGGCGATAATCTCTCAGGCGGACAAAAACAAAGAATTGGTATTGCTAGAAGTTTATATAATAATCCAAAAATTTTAATTTTTGATGAACCTACTAGCGCTTTAGATAAAGATACAGCTAAAGAAATTATTAAAAAAATTTATTCATATAAACAAAAAAAAACAATCATAATTATTTCACATGATAAAAAAATATTCCAAAAATGCGATAAAATATATCAATTAAATAAAAATAAATTTTCCTTACAATGATTATACCTTATTCAAAACAATCTATTTCAAAAGAGGATATTAGATCAGTAGTTAAAGTGTTAAGATCTGATTTCTTAACACAAGGCCCAAAAGTATCTGAGTTTGAAAAAAAAATAAGTAAATTTGTAAAATCAAAATATTCTGTAGCTGTAAATTCTGCTACAAGTGGACTTCATTTAGCATGTTTGGCCTTAGGTTTAAAAAAAGGTGACTGGCTTTGGACTTCGGTTAACTCATTTGTTGCCTCAGCAAATTGTGGCTTATATTGTGGAGCAAAAGTTGATTTATTAGATATTGATATAAATGATTATAATATTTCTATAGAATTTCTCGAGAAAAAACTTATAGAAGCAAAGAAAAAAAATAAATTACCAAAAATAATTATCCCAGTTCATTTTGCAGGACGGCCTTGTAAAATGAGGGAAATTTTAAAATTATCTAAAAAATACAAATTTAAAGTAATCGAAGACGCCTCGCATGCTCTTGGAGCTAAAATTTACGATAAAAAGATTGGTGCTTGTGATTTTAGCTCAATGACAGTCTTCAGTTTTCATCCTGTTAAAAATATTACAACTGCAGAGGGTGGCGTGGTCACCACAAACAACAAATCCCTAACTAAAAAACTTAAAATATTAAGAACACATGGAATTAACAAAGACAAAGGAGAATTTTTAACAAGGAAAGCACCACCTTGGTTTTTTGAACAAACAGATTTAGGATTTAACTACAGAATGAACGACTTAGAGGCTACTTTAGGCTTAAGTCAAATGAACAAATTAGATAAATTTATAAAAAAGAGGAATGAAATTGCAAAATATTATAAAGAAAAGCTCAAAGATTTGCCTTTCATTTTGCCTCCTAAGGATAAAAACATAATTAACTGCTATCATTTATTTCCAATAAGAATTAATTGTAAAAATCCAAAAAAAATTAGGCTTGATTTATTCAAATTTTTAAGAAAAAAAAATATTTTAGTTAATGTTCATTATATTCCAATTCATTATCATCCATATTTCGCCAAAATGGGATTTAAGAGAAAAGACTACCCCTATTTAGAAAAATATTATAGTTCTGTTATATCATTACCTATCTATCCAGACATAAAAAAAACTCAATTAAACAAGATAGTAAAAATGTTAAAGCTATATTTTAAAAAAAATTGAATATGAAAAAAAAAATTTTAGCATTAATTCCGACTAGACTTAATTCAAGAAGATTACCCGCAAAAGCACTTTTGCCGATCAATAATATTCCTTTAGTAATGCATGTTTATAAAAGAACATTATTATCAAAAAATATTGATGACGCTATTATATGTTGTGATGATAAAAAAATTTTCAACGTTGTAAAAAAATTTAAAGCAAAAGTTATAATGACCTCTAAGCTTCACCAAAATGGAACAGACAGGATATGTGAAGCCCTAAAAAAAATTAAAAACAGAAAAGATTATAATTTAGTTATCGATGTCCAAGGCGATGAACCATTATTAAGCCCAAGACATATTGATAAAGTAATAGATTTTCATCTAAAAAATCAAGATGCAGACATAATACTTCCAAATTTGAAAATTAAAGCTACAAATAATACAAATATAGTAAAGTTGGTTACTAATAAAAAAAATGAAGTAGTTTATATATCTAGATCAAACATTCCTTTTGAATTTAAAAATCCATCAAAGTTTCACAAAAAACATCTTTCTATAGTTTCTTTTAAACCTGAGTCTCTTATAAAATTTGGTAAAGCAAAAGTTTGCAACCTTGAAAAAATAGAGGATATTGAGTTATTGAGAGCAATACATGAAGGTATGAAAATTAAAACAATCGATTTAAAAGGTGATAGTTTTTCAATTGATATTTTTGAAGATTATCAAAAAGCTCAGATTCAAATAAATAGAGATAGATATTTTAAATTTTATAGACATTGAAACCTATGACAAAAAAAGAAGATTTAAAATTTTTTGACCCACAAATCGAAGTTAAAAAAAAAGCAATTGCTGAAAGGTTACAGTTTTTTCCTAATACAAAAATACCATTACCTTCAGAGGTTGAAATTAGTGAGTCAGGCATGTGTAATAGAAAATGTTCTTTTTGTCCGAGGAGCGATCCTAATTATGAGCATAAGAATGAATTTATCGATTTTAATCTTCACAAAAAATTGTGTGATGAATTAGCAACTTTTGATTATAAAGGTTTGTTAATGTACTCAGGATTTGTAGAGCCAATGTTAGACAAAAATATATATAATTTGGTAAATTATGCCAAAACAACTTTAAAGAAATCTAGAATTGAAATGATTTCAAATGGCGATGTTTTAAACGAAGTAAGATTAAAAAAACTTTATGACTCGGGTTTAGACAGACTTCAAATAAGTTTGTACGATGGAGAAGAACAGCATAAAGATTTTATAAAGTTGGGTAAAAAATTAAAGCTTAAAAATAATAAATACGTTTTAAGAGCAAGGTACCTACCAGAGGAGCAAAATTTTGGAATTACGATGAGCAATAGAGGTGGGATGTTAGAAAATGCTGAATATAAGATTGCTCCGATGAAAGAAATGTTAAAAAAAAAATGCTTCTATCCAAGTTATAAATTTTTTTTAGATTATAATGGTGATGTTTTAATGTGTTCTCATGACTGGGGAAAAAAGAACATACTAGGTAATTTAAATAAAAACAGCTTTAAAGAAATTTGGCTTTCAAAAAAAACTGAACTATCAAGGAAAAAACTAAATAATGGTAATCGCTCATTAAGTCCATGTAATGTATGTGATGTAAATGGAGACTTGATGGGAGAAAAACATCATGAGGCTTGGAAAAAAATTGAATAAAATGAAAAATAGAAAAAAAGTTTTTATTCTTGGCGCTAGTTCCGACATCGGTATAGAAATAATGAAAATATATATTGAAAACAATTATGAGGTTTTCGCACATTATAACAATGGAAATAGAATTTTTAAGGATTTCACAAAAAAAAATAAAATTCAAACGATAAGATTAAACTTTTTAAAAACAAATTTTAAAACAAAAAAATTTTTAATTAGTAAAATTTTTAAAAAATGTGATGTATTAATAAATGCAATTGGACATATTAAACCAGCTACCTTTTCAAAAACAAAAATTTCTGATTTAGAAAACATTTTTAAAGTTAACTATTTCCCAGGATTGATTCTCTCTCAAGTTATTGGAAAAGAAATGATAAAAAGAAAGTGGGGTAGAATCGTAAATTTAGGATCAATCGGAGTTAAATTTGGTGGAGGTTTAGACAATTTCCCATACGCTTTATCAAAATTTATGCTTGAATTTTTCCCGAGTGAAATTAAAAATTGGACAAAACAAAATGTATTAGTTAATACAATTAGAGTTGGCGCAACAGATACAAAACTACATTTAAAACTACCTAATAAAAATTTAATTAAAAGAAAAAAATTAATACCTATTAAAAGATTTGCAAAACCAAAGGAAATTGCAAAGTTTGTGTATTTTTTAGGCTCAAATGAAAATACATATATTTCAAATCAAGTTTTAAGCATATCTGGTGGAGAGTAAAAATGAAAGATGAGCAACTTGATTTAATTTTTAAATTAAAAAATTATACAAAAAAATTTCAACAAAAAAATTTTTCTCCACAATTAGATAATATTATTTACTTCCCTTCTTTCACAAGTTGTGTTGGGACACATATTGTAGAAAGATTTTCAAATACTAGAAAAAATTTTTTTGAAAAAGTAAGTATAATTTTAAAAGATATTTTTTATAGTAAAAATTATACAAAACATTCACTTTATTTTAATAAATCTTTTAAAGATTATAATAAAATAATAGTTACATGGGCATTCAAAGATGATTTTAATAATAAAGGTGTGTTAAATGATAAATATTTTAATATTAATTCTGATCGACAAAAAAAAACTTTATGGTTTGTAATTTTTATGGGCAACGAAACTCCTAAAAAGCTTAAGGAAAATATAGTTCTTTTAAAAATGTTCTCTAGTCAAGTTACTGGAATAATGATTATTATTAAAAAATTAATATCAAATTTTTTTTATAT
>MDSW01014577.1_pt1 | contig 24562 bp, 23 predicted proteins | sample 811171 | NCBI WGS metagenome assembly MDSW01 (sample SAMN05326641, study PRJNA326480) | marine metagenome | isolation source: seawater | place: Atlantic Ocean: North West | collected 2012 | reverse complement strand
TCAGGGGATGCTTTTCGTTCTATTATTTCACTTGGAATGTTAAGAGATTCTGCTAATTGGTAAACCTGAGTTTTGAATAAATTTACCAAAGGTTCTATGTCGACTCCTCCATCACCATATTTTACAAAATAACCTTGTTGAAATTCTGCTTTATTTGTAGTTCCACAGACTAGGAAATTATTTTTTTCAGCATGATAGTATAACCTACTCATGCGTGTCCTATGTTTGATATTCGTAGCTGCAGTCATGGTAAGATAATCATTTAGTGGAATTTTGATCTTGTGAGTTTGATTTTGTGAATCCTGGACTTGCAGATATGGGATACTAAGCCCATCATTGTCAAAATTTTCAGTAAAAATGATTCTATATTTACATAAATTATTAAAATTTGGAAAAAGTTTTTGAACAATTTCCTCTCGAATCAGATATACGGATGCAGAATTTAGAATTGGAGTGATATCATCTATCAAATATTGAATGTCTAAATTTTTGCATAATTTTTCTGCCAATTCTTGACTATCAGGATTTGATTCTTTTTCAGGTAAGATGATTCCTAGAACATTTTCTTTACCTACAGCATTGCATGCAAGTGCAGCTACAACAGCAGAATCAATACCGCCACTAATACCAATAACTATGCCATGATTTCTAGATTTTTCAAAAGTTTGATCATGTATGAAATTCTCTAACGATTTCTTAAGATTCTGAATATCTTTTATTTTTAGAATATCTTTTGTAAAACTCAATTTTATCACAATGAGATTTTTGTTCCTTCACCTAAAAGTAGAACTTTTTCATCATTATCATCATCTAGTGTAATAGATGAATTTGATGCAAGTATACTATTTCTGATTTTCATATTAGAATCAATTAAACAATTTTCCATAATAATGGAGTTTTGTATGTTACAATTTGTTAATTTAGAATTATCACCAATGCTAACATTTGGACCTATTGTACAGTTCTTTCCTATTGTACAGTTCTTTCCTATAATACAAGGACCTAATATTTTTGAATTAGCAGAAATGTTAGAATTATTCCCAATCATAGTATTACCAATAAGTTCAGCATCATTATCTTTTGTTCCGGAAAAATATGATTCCATATTTTTTAAGATTTCACCGTTGGCGTGTATTATATCATCAGGTGTTCCAGTATCCTTCCAATAATCAGTGATCATTTCAAAATTCACAGTGTTATTTTCTTCTAACATCATTTGTAATGCATCAGTTATCTCTAATTCATTTCGCCACGATGGTTTTAATCTAGAAAATATATCAAAAATTTTTGTCGTGAGAAAATAGATTCCTGTTACTGCCAAATTTGTTGGAGGGTTTTTTGGTTTTTCCATAATTTTGATAATTTTATTTTCCTTAACATCTGCAATTCCAAATCTTTCAGGATTAGATACTTCACATAAAAGAACAAGTGCATCATCATTTGAAGATTCAAATTTTTTTGAAATATCTGATATTGATTTCTGTATGATATTGTCTCCTAAGAAAACAAGAAATTGATCATTTCCTACAAAGTTTTTACATAGATTTATGGCATGTGCAATTCCTTTAGGTTCATCTTGTTCAATGTATGAGATATTTACATTAAATTTAGATCCGTCGCCGTAATATTCTCTAACCTTGTTTGATCCTATTCCACCAACGATTATTGCAATATCAGAGATACCACAATCCCTTATTGCTTCAACACAATATTCAGACATGGGTTTATTTGCTATTGGCAAAAGTTGTTTAGGACCAGTATGTGTTAAAGGTCTTAATCTGGTACCATGTCCTCCATGCAAGATTATTCCTTTCATTAATCATAAACCTCATTAAATTAATTAGAACTTTTCCAAGGCGCAGAATCTAATACCGTAGTTGAAAGATTGTTCATTATTTCAGTATCGTTAAGATACCATTGAATTGTTTTTTCTAAGCCTTGATCAAAAGTTAATTCTGTTTTCCAACCTAATTCATTAGAAATTTTCTTCGAGTCCAAACTGTATCTAAAATCATGACCGGGTCGATCCTCAACAAATTGTATCAAATCTTCTGATTTATCCATTATACTAAGTATTTTTTTTACTATAGTAATATTATCAACCTCATTATTTGCTGAAATGTTATAGGATTCTCCTCTTTTTCCATTAAGAAGTGCTAATCTAACTGCTTCACAATGATCATCAACATGAATCCAATCACGAATATTTTTTCCATTTCCATAAATTGGGATTTTTTTATTTTGATATGCTAAGATAATTATTTTTGGTATAAGCTTTTCAGCAAATTGTCTAGGTCCATAATTATTAGTACATCTTGTAACAACAACATCAGAATTATGTGTAACACAATAAGAATTAATTATTAATTCGGCAGAGGCTTTTGTTGCTGCATATGGACTAGATGGATTAAATCTTGATTGTTCAGTAGCAGTTCCTTCAGATAAACTACCAAAAACTTCATCTGTGGACACTTGAACCATACGTTTTTGTTGTTTAGTTACAATGTCTAAAATTGTAAAAGCACCACGTATGTTAGATATTAAAAATGGATTTGCGTCATTAATGCTTCTATCAACATGAGATTGTGCAGCAAAATTAACTACTGCATCACATTTAGAGATATGTTCTTCCATCAATGCTTTATTAGAGATATTACCTTTTACAAATTCATAATTTTCTAAATCTTTTAAATTTTCAAGGTTTTTTTGATTTGAGCCGTCAAGTTCTGCATCTACATTAAGTATTTCTAAATGAGAATTTTCAGATAATAGTTTTTGGATGAAATTGCTTCCAATGAAACCAAGACCTCCAGTTACTAGTAATCTCATATAGGCACAGTTTTTTCAGACCTAATAAAATATTGTATGATTTACTTAGTACCTTTAAATCCAAACTTTTATTGGCAAAAATCTTGAATTTTTCTTATGAATGATAAAGGATTTTTTGTTCAAGAGTTAGAACGACACGAGACAAAAGATGTCTCAGATATGCACATTAACGGTGATTTAACAGTGGTATGGAGAGACTGGGATAATGTAATAAAAGATCACCCTAAGATGGTGTATCTAAATACAGTAAATCCAGGGGAGATTAAAGGTCCACATCTTCATAAGAATAGAACAACATATTTTTCTGGTATACATGGAAGCGTTGTTTTAATCATAAAAGATAGTGATGGAAAATATCATGAAATAGAATGTAACCCTCAAAAACCATCTTTGATATGCGTTCGAAATGGAATTGCCGCTGCAATTGTCAATCCATCGAAAGAAGTTTCAAAAGTACTTGTATTAGCAGATATTGCCTGGAAACCAAATGATAATGAAATGGAAAATATTGAATTTGTAGATTATGATTTTAAGAAATGGAATTAGAATTGAGTTTAGAAAAATAACTCTAGATGATAAATGAACAAATGAGAAAAAATGGTATTTTTACAAAAAATAAAAGACATAGGAATTATTGGAGCAGGAGATCTAATCGGAAGTGCATTAGGAGCAATTTTTTGGTTTTATCTAGCTTCACAAATAGAACCAGAACAGTATGGAGAAATACAATGGTTGATTGGAATTGCAAGTGCTATTAGTTATGTTGCATTATTTGGAAGTCAAAATTCAATAATTGTTTTTGCTGCAAAGAATATTAAAATTCAGTCAACACTTTATTTTATCTCTTTAATTTCAAGTTTAGTTTTATCTACAGCGATAATACTACTCTTTCCATCTTTTTATCAAATTGATATTGGTTTAATTTTATTTGCATATGTTATCAATACACTTGCAATTGGAGATCTCTTAGGACGAAAATTATATTCAGCATATTCAAGATATGTTATTTTTCAAAAAGTTTTAACAGTTTGTCTTGGTATTTCATTCTTACATTTTTTTGGTTATGAAAGTATAATTTTTGCATTAGCAATTTCATATATTTTTTATCTAAAAAGAATTGCTAAAACTTTCAAAGAAATGAAAATAGATTTTTCATTATTAAGACCAAGATTAGGTTTTATAATAAATAATTATTTTTTATTACTAAGTTCAGGTTTTCATGGTCAAATAGATAAAATTCTAATTGCGCCAATTCTAGGATTTACAGTTTTAGGAAATTTCAGTTTAGGTATGCAATTTATTGCAGTAATGTCAATTTTTTCAGGCATGATTTTCAAGTATTTATTAGCTCAAGATGCAAGTAATATTGAAAATAATCGTTTAAAATTTTATAGTGTTATTTGTTCTATAATAATTTCCATATTGGGAATAATATTTTTGCCAATAATTATTGAGATATTATTTCCAAAATTTGTAATTATAATTAGTGCAATTCAAATAATGTGTATTCATATAATACCATCATCAATTGCAGTGATTTTTGAATCAAAATTACTTGGACAATTAAATACAAAATATGTGCTTGCAGGTAGATTAACAGGATTAGGAGTAATGATTGTTGGAATGATTATTCTTGGAACAGCATATGATATAATTGGAATTGCAATAAGTTTAGTTTTAAGCTCACTTGCTTTATGTCTAATATTTTTCATTGGTACAAAAAGATTATAAATTTTAAAGAAATGAAATAAGTTATATTTCTAATTCATTTTAATTTTATTTTCAAATTCTACATAATTAATTTTTAAGATTATGATTTTATTTTGAAAATTGTGATTTTTAGAATCAAATATTTTTTCTAAATAAGAATATTTTTCATGATTATTTAGAAGTTCATCAAGGAAAGTAGAGCGATTATTTTCAGTTACAACAATATGTGTAAGTCCAAAATTTTGAGAATTTGATATGTATTCTTCTAATGAATTATAATTTTGTGAAGGAATTTTTTTAATAAAAAATGATATTCTACCATCCTGACCAATAGGTAATGAGTTAGGCCAATTTTGTTCCAAAGTTGCAATTTTTACATAGGAATTTCCAGGATAGTTATTCACACCATTTTCATTTTTAACTAACTCTTTTGTAACTTGTAAAATTTCATTACTATACACATAGTCAGGCTGTTCATAATAAAGTAAAATTATTGATGAAAATATTATAATAGAAATTATTAAAACTAAAATTTTTGGTTTTTGTAATTTTTGTGTTACATCAAATCCATAAGCAGAAAATACACAAAAGATTGGAAATAGTACATAGAGATATCGAGTATCCTGTATTTCTCTACCATAAGCATACATTGCGGGTAAAATCATGAATACACTAAAAATCAGTAAATGTAAAAGATTGATATTTTTTGTTTTAATTAAATTATAAATTCCAAATGGTATAAAAAGTATAAAAAAAGGAATTAATATAATTCCTAAAAATTTTAATGTATTACTAAATGAATTTTCAATAAAATTAGTTTTAGATTCAGATGGTTTATCTTCTAAAACAGATTCATATTTTGCAGGATTTGTGATCCCACCAAAAACATGACTAGTGAAACCATCTATATCATTTGATTCAAGACGTAGAACACTAATCGGTAATAAAATAAGAATGAAAATAAATATCAATAATGGAAGTTTGAGATACGAAAGATTTTGTTTATGAAATTTTAGAATAAAAATTATACATAATGGAACTAAAAATAAAAGTGATTCATATCTAACAATTGATGATAATGCTAGAAAAACAAATGATAACATGTATAATTTTGTATTTTTTGACATTGAAAACAGCAGAACCATTGTTACAAGAAAAACAAATAGAGATTCGGTTAAACCTAATATTGAATTCTCCATTAGTTTGTAGCTAAAACCAAATAAAGCTGCACCAACTAAAGCATATTTCGATAGAACGAACTTTCTACATAGATAAAAGATAGGTATTATTGTTAATGATGAAATGATGACACTTGAAATTCTTTGTGCGTTGATTAAAGTCATCATATCAGATTGACCAATAATAGAAAAAATTGGAGATAGAAATAGTGGCCAACCGTCATTAGTGGTTTGTATACCAACTGGATATTGATGGGTTTTTGATACTTCAAATGCAAAAGAAAAATAATCTATAGCATCAGTTTTAAAAGGAATTTCAAATGGTAAAAAGTATAATCTGGCAAGTATACTGATAAGTGTTAAAATTAATAGAGATGCTATAATTTTTTGTTCAGAAAAATTTTTTATTGTTTCGGTAATCATTTCTATCTATAATTAATTGGCTGTTTTTGTAATATTTTGATAAACATCTAATGTCTTCTTACTCATAATTTTAGAATTTGACTCATTTTGAACCATATCATAACCAGCTAGACCTAATGAATTACGTTTTTCAATATTAGTTACCAATTCTAGAATTAATTTTGATAATTCTTGAAAATCTTCTTGTGGAAATAACAATCCATTAACATTATTTTTAACAGTATAGGGTATTCCATCTGTATCAGTACTTATGATAGTTTTTTTAAAGGCAAAGCCCTCTAGAGGAACTAACGGGGACAACTCCCATCTAGAAGGAAGTATAAGAAATTCACATTCTTGATATGCAGAAATTACATCGTCTCGAGGCGGGTTACGAATTATTTGGATAGAGTTTTTTATTTCAAGAGTTTTTATTAAATGAAACATTTTTTCTTCATAACCAAAATCAACTCCCATTATGACAAATTTTAGATCTTTTAATGCAATATTATTTTTTAAAATATTAATTGCGTTTAGTAATATATCAATTCCTTTTGAATGACTAAATCTTCCTACGAATAAAATAAAATTTTTTGTTATACCATATTTTTCTTTAAAATTATTTGTTGAAGGAATTAAGGTTTCTAGATTTATTCCATTACTAATTATTTCAATTTTAGATTCATTTGTGAATTTTTTGAAAATATTTTTTTCATATTCATTTGGAACTGTAATTTTAGTTGCTTGATTAATAATAAATCTAACAAGTGGAAATTGTATTTTATAAAGAATTTTTTTTATTATACCACTAGTTTCTAAAAATGGATGAGTTGTTAATCCACCTTGATCAGAAATGACTAATGGTATTCCTTTATGTTTAGAAATTATAGCAGCTACTATTGATTGAAAACTTTTAATTCCTACTGTATGAATGACATCTGGATTATCTTTTAACATTTGAAAATACATTCCAGGATTTACATAAAATAAACTATATCGAAACCAAACATTACTTCGTTTTATAATAAAATTTAAAATTTTTTCTTTTTTTGGTAAATTTTTGTTAAATGTTGTTCCATCATTTGCAAAGTCAAGATTCGTAGTGTATATTGTTACAGTGTGACCTAGTTTTGATATTTCTCTGGCCAAATCAACACATAGGAATAAAATTCCTCCAAATTGTACTGCAGGCAAAGAAGCAGGGCATACCAATGCAATTTTCATAAATTTCTTTTTTTTAGCTTCTTTTTAGAGTATACTACTAAATTTTTTAATGTATATTAGAAAAATATCTCAGATGATAAGAAATAAAATTATGATATCTTACAAATTATAAGAAAATCATTATAATGTATTCTCAAGACTGATGAGCATGAATAAAAAACAATTTTTTTATCATCAAATAATTAAGAGAAATATTTATTCAATCACTGGACCATTCAGAGTTTTACCTGATTTTCTTGTCATAGGTGTTAAAAGATGTGGTACGACCTCACTTTTCCATAATCTTCCAAAACATCCTGCAATTTTAAATTCACATCATGATGGAATTGGATTTTTTAATGATAATTATCAATTGGGTGTTAATTGGTACCGCTCTTTTTTTCCAACAATTTTCTCGAGGAATAAGATAATCAGAAAATATGGAAATTGCAAAACATTCGATGTAACAACTAGATATATTGAAGATAAAACTACGGTGAAGAGGATTAAAGAACTCATACCTGATGTAAAAATAATTGTGATGTTGAGAAATCCAGTTGATCGTGCATATTCACAATTTAACGTTTCAGTTAAAGAAAAAGTTGAAACTAGAAATTTTCATGATGCAATGAATGAAGAGATTGAGGATCTGAAAAATAATAATATCGAGGAAAATTTTGAAATTGCAAAAAATGAATTTGATTATATTAAAAAAGGCATGTATGCATTACAATTAAAACCATGGTTTGATACAATTCCAAAAGATAACATAGGAATTTTTTCAACTGAAGAATTCAAGAATAATAGTCAAGAAACGTACAATGGAATTTTTGAATTTCTTGGCATAAGTAATTTTAGCATTGAAAAAAATGAAATAATGGAAAAAGGAAAATACCAACCAATGAAAGATGATACACGAGATTTACTACTAGATTTTTACAGAATACACAATGAAAAATTATTCAAATTAATTAACAAAAAGTTTGATTGGGAAAATTAGTATATAATTAATTAGTAAATTAGAAGTTTTTATTTATCCCATGAGAAATTATTGCCAATTAATGAAAATAATTCGTTATTGTAAGGTTTAAAGAATTCTAGTAAATCATTTCTTGTAGAAATATTCATTTCAGGATAAATTGCCTTTTTTTCTTTTTTAAATTCAGATAATGTGTGCCTAGGTAGTCCTAAGAAATTAAAAATTCCAGACATTGTTTCGTTAGGTTTTGATGAAAGTTGTTCGGTAGATAAAAAATATAATTGATCTTTAGAAAATGATTTTAACCAATTCTTTAATTGTAGAGAGTATAGACTTTTTATTAGATATGTTCTAGGTTCTGAGAAATTAAGGTTTTTTGTACCTTTATTGATGATTTGTTTTTCAATTTCAATAGTTTTTTCAAATGAAAGATCTTCTTTATTTTCTCTTTTTCCTAATTGATAGTTAGAATATGCACGATCAACAGGATTTCTAAAAATCATAATTATTTTGCAGTTAGGAATTAATTCTGAAATTCTTTTTATTGCATCCTTGTTCCAAAAATAAAATGGTGTGTCTTCACCAGTAAGACAAAAATTAGTTTTTTCCTGAACTAATTCCATCTGTTTTTTGGTAGGGAACATAGACTGATACCACATTGTGCCAAGTTGAAAGTTAGAATCAAAAAATCCTATCTCATCATAGGCTGCAGGTAAAACTGACGGATGATTACAGATGTAATTATACAACGAAGTCGTCCCGCTTCTAACTGTACCTGCAATAATAAAATTTGGAAGTACTCTTGATGAAGCAGTAATTCCAGACCAACCACGTTTAACAAATCTATGGAAAATAGGGCTAATTTTTTTGGGAATCATAATCTAATTCTTAATGTAGAAAAAATTAGAAATCTCATCATAATTGAAATTTTATTTAATGTATTGCGTAGTTCGATTTTCATTATCACTGAAAATTACTCCAACTGTTCTCAATAGAAAAATATCCTTAGATTCACAAAAATCAACTAATTTTTTTATGTAAATTGGAAATTTTTCAGGATTTTCGCCACTTTTAATAATTTTCGAGAAAAGATCATCATGATCTAGCATTACATATTTTTTTGATGCATCAAGTACTGAGACAATTTCATCGATATTATCAATTCCAGTAGGACTTTCAATTTTTGGAACTATATTGGTGGATTTAGGTATAGATTTTTTTAATTTTTCAATTTCATCTCCAGATTCAACATTTGAAATTGCAAAAAATTCTATTTGTGGATTTAATTTCAGTATTTTTTCTAACTCATCCATTCCATATTTATTATTTGGTGGTTTTATTCTTCCAACAGGTAAATCTAAAAAGATTTTTTTATCTTTATGTTTTTCAAGAATTTTATTTAGTTCATCCAAAGAATCACACCAAGCTAAATTGATTCGGAATACACAATCATCAGGAAAACCGATTTCATATTTTAGTGCATTTTGAGAGACGATGATCATTGTATAATGAAATAATCATTTTGGATAATTATAATAAAGATTACTATTTTAGGACAAATATTGAAATAAAAAAATTTTTTTATTAGTGAAGTTGATATATAAGGATTCAAAATTTACTTCATGAAAAGATCTTTAGGTTTTCGTGGGTGGTATTATTTTAGACAAGGTTATGGAACATACTTTGCATTCCTTTTAGCATCAATTAATGCTTTAACAATTACTTACTTTCTTGCTATAGAGAACTATCCTTCATTGCAAAAGATTTTTCCGACTTTTGAGATTTATGTTATTACCATAGTAGTGATTGGAGTTCCTTTATTGATGATTATAGGTTATGTGCATTACAAAAGAACCGCTGCATACAAATCTGAAACTTCAATTCTTTTTGAAAGTAATCCATACTCCCTTAGAAATATAGTTAATAATCAAATTAATTTACAAATAAACTTGGAATTGTTGAAAATGCTATCAAAATTATTATCCAATGAAAAATTAACTGAACTTGAATTAAAAGAAATAAAAGATCTAGAAAAAAAATTGAATGAGTTTACTAAGACACGAAAATTTGAGGAGAAACAGGATCTTTCTTATCTTGATAAGATGAGAAATAATAAACTCTAAACAATATTGAATCTAATAGTATATTACAAACATTACAATAAAAAATGAGTGACAGAGATTGAAGAAAATTATTTCAAAATTATATCTAAACATCTCAAGAAAGTTAAGTAGAGGAAAAGGTTTAGGGAAAAAATACAGTATAGTTAATTCCACAGTGAATAAAATCGAATCATCACTAAAATCAGATACAGCAGAAGTTTGGGCTGGAAAAATGTTTCTCCATCCTAATGATGGATTAAAGCTATCAATTAGAGGATTTCATGATGAAGAAGAAGCAATGATGGTTAAAAATAATATTAAAAGAGATGAGATAGTTGTAGACTTAGGCGCTCATATAGGCTATTATACATTAATGATGGCTAAACTCGTTGGACAAAATGGAAAAGTTTTTGCATTTGAGCCAGAACCAAGAAATTTGAAGTTATTATACAAGAATATCGAAGTTAATTCATACAAAAATATCGAAGTAGTTCCTAAAGCGGTGTCAGATATAGATGGAGAATGTACATTGTTTGTCGGACAAGAATCATTTGGTGCAAATAAAATTTTTAAACCAAAAAAAACTGATACACAAGAATTTGAAGAAATTAAAACAAGAACGATTAGACTAGATGATTATTTTGAAGAATTAGGTTTTTTAAAAAAAATTTCTTTCATAAAAATGGATATTGAGGGTTCAGAGGTTCGTGCATTACAAGGTATGAAGAATATTTTAGAATTTAATGAAAATTTAAAAATATTTACAGAAATAAATAGAGATGCATTAGAAGATAATAATTCAAATTTTAGGAATATGTTAGAATTGTTGGGAAAATATAATTTCAAATTCTATATTTCAAATAAAAAAGAAAGTGAATGGAGAAAAATAGAGATACGTAATTTTGAAGAATTAATGAAAAATGATTCTGTTATGAATATACTATGTAAAAAAAATTGAAATTGTGGTATTAAAGAAAAAGTATAAGATTATGATGAAGGATTAAAAATAATATGAAAATAGGAATTATTTCAGATACACATGATGATGTTGATAATACAAATAAAGCAATTGATATTTTCAAAGAAAATGATGTTAAAGCTGTAATTCATGCAGGAGATATAATTTCACCTCCAATAATTAAAGAATTTAAGAGATTAACAGAAATTGGCGTACAGTTTTTTGGAGTATTTGGAAATAATGATGGAGAGAAAAATGGATTGAAAGAGGCTTTTGAATGGATAGGTGGAAAATTATTAGGAGATGTTGGAAAAATCGAGATTGACGGATTGAAATTTGGGATTTATCATGGTCATGAAGTTAAAAAAACAAAAAAAATGATGAATTCGGGTAAATTTGATGTTTTTGTTTACGGTCATTCGCACCTTAAGGATCCAGATGATAATACTGTTAAGAAAATTGGGAAAACAATGATAATTAATCCAGGTAGTGCACATAAAGTATCAAAAACATTCTATACAGTACCATATTATTTTAGAGAGTCATCAATTCTTATTTTAGATACACAAACGTTAAAAATTGATTTTATTGGCTTATAATTTATTTTTTCCAGAAACTTAATTTAATATTTTTAATAAATGGTAATTTTTTATTAATTTTTTGTCTAAATTGTATTCTTTGTTCATATTTTACATATTTATCAATTGCATTATTGATTTCATTATTCTTTAGAAATTCCATATGTTTTTTTTCTTCAGTATTGTGTATCCAACACATACCATAAAGAGGGTCATTAAGATAATCTTTTTTCAATAGATGTTGCTCATTATCAGTTTGTATCAACGTTGTATCAAATATTTGAGAAATTTCTTCATCAACCAATTTTTTTACACCATAATGTTCACGATCAATATAATCATCTAATAATAGTCCAAATTTACTTTTGGATGATTTTAAAAATGCATATACATCATGCCTAACAGCATCATAGAAATGAGCACCGTCAATATAGCCCATATCAAATTTTGGAAACACTTTTTCAGACATCACTGTGCCAGAATAACCAGTTATAGGAGAAATTTTTTCTAACCATTCATCTTTAGAGATTTTTTTCCATATTTGTTCAATAGAAATATTTTCATATCGTGGACCATCTGATGTATGATCATCAATTAAATTTTTAGAAACTTGTTTTGTAGAAATTGGATCAATTGAAAATATTTTACCGGGTAAATTATTATCAGACATTGCCCAAGCCATGCACAATGTTGAATAGCCTCTAGAAGTTCCAATTTCTAAAATATTTTTTGGTTTTAATATTGAAACTAATGCATACAATAACGGTCCACGTTCATAATTCAGTTGGATGAATTCATTTGGTTTAGATTCAAATAATGCTGTCATATCTCCTAGTTTCACAAATTCCTCATAAGGAGGAATTTTTACATCAAGACTTGAAATGAAATCATTAACTTTTTCTATATTCAAGGTTTTTCCTATCTATAATTCGATATATTGTAAATACATCTTTTATTGTCATTATGTGGATTTTATTAAAAATGCATATTAAATTTTTAGAATTTATGATGACTTCTCAATTATTAACTCAATAATATAATCAGAGATCTTGTGCCCAGTATGAGTATCATCTACCATCACAGTGAATTTTCCATAATTCAATTCATTCACAAAATTTTGAATTTTTTCACCATATGTAATAAATGAATTATTAAAAAAACAACATGTATCATATTTATTAAAAATTTGAACAAATTCTCTACCTTCACCATATGAATTCATGATATAGATCTGGAAATAATTTGTTATTGAAAATAAACCAGGATGAAACTGTTCATAATCGCCAACATCATCAATTACAATTCGTAATGATAAAGGTGTACTTCCTGCAATTGCAAAAGATTTAGAGATTCTAGTATCAAGTGCAGGATAAACTGTAGATGTCCACCCACCACCAGAGATTCCAACCATGTAGTAATCACTAAATGCATAATTATCAGAGAGATAATTCAAAGTGGAATTAATTGGAGAAAAGAAATAGCTTAATGTAGAAAAATTTTCTTCTTCTAAAAGAACTAACTGATTATGCTTAAAGAACTTGACTTGGCCAATATTATCTAATTCAATTATAGGTTGACTATTCATTCCTTCTAATGGCATTGAAAATGCTGCTACAGAAAAACCAGAAATTAGAAGTTTTTGAATTGTTTCCTTTCCGTGAATAAAATCACCAGCATGGCCTTGATGATAAATGAATAATTTTCCGTTACTGTCTTCTGGTAAGAATAGGTATACAATAGAATTCACATTATTTTTCATTTCTATGTTAATTTTTTCAATTGTTTTTAGATTTTCTAATTCACTGTAACGGATATCAACAAAATTAGATTCTATAGAAGTAGGATAGTCATTTGGTAATTCATCTGATTTCCAAATATAATTAATTATTTCATATCTTTTTTCTAACACTTCAGTTTCATTTTTAAAATTAATGAGATTGTTTAGAGATGACTCATCAATAACTGGTACTTGTGTTTGATCAAGAGAATCAATAGTGCTTTTTTTAATTAATGAACTATAATTTTCTGTTAGAAAATCATTCATCCCAACAAATATTCCACAAAAGAAGATTATGACAAAGATAGTAACAAAAATTAACGGTTTTTTAGCTGCCATATAGAAAATTATCTAATACATTTTTAAGACATACTATCAATAATGAGATCCACATTCATAATTTTTTATATTTGAAATGAAATAGAGGTTAATAATTTAAATTCGTAGTTTAAAATGTTCAATTATTGAAAATTTTAATTGCGTCTGGTGCAGGAGGAGGTACCGCAAAAAAGAGTATAGGGAAATTTTTTCATTTAAAAGAATTTGGGGAAGCATTGAAAAAAAATGGTGTCGAGTATAAGCTTGTTAGAGAAATAGACTATATTTCTGGATTTCCAAGTAAAGATCTAAAAAGTTGGTTTTCAAAGAAAAAATTTTATAACTTAATTGAAGAATATGAACCAGATTTAGTTTTTGTAGATAGACAATCACACTTTGGATTAGAAACTATTAAAGCTGGCATTCCATTATTTGTTTATTTAAGAGGTCATTTTTGGATGGAACAAGAGTGGGCTAAAAAAACAATTTACAAAGATCCGGTAATGAAAACAGTTGTAAACTTACGCGCAAAGATTGCAGAAGACGTTTTCAAAGGGTGTCAAGGAATTTTCATGACTGCAGATTATCTTGATAATGTTATAAAAGAACATATTCCTAATGCAAAAACATTTCATTTTCTAGAAGGTCTAGATACTGCACGATGGTATCCTGAAGAAGGAATGAAACTGATGCATCCATGTGTTGGAATGTGTCATGATGCAAATTGGTGGGGTAAAACAAAAGAAATGTTAACTTTAGAGAAAGTTATTGAATCAATGCCTAATGTTCATTTCTATTGGGCGGGTGATGGCCAGTATAAAGAAGAAGTATTGAAAGTATTAGATAAATTTGAAAATTTTCATTATTTAGGTACCATAGACTATCCAAATGAAGTTAGAAAATATCTTACAGAGATTGATATCTATGCATTACCAACTGGAATGGACACAACACCTTTGTCATGTAGAGAAGCAATGTCAATGGAAAAACCAATTATTGCTACGAGTGTAGGAGGAATTCCTGAAATGATTTATGATGACAAAACAGGTTTTCTAGTAAAGGAAGGAGACCACCAAACATGGATAAAGAAAATTGAAATGTTAATTGAACAAAAGGAATTAAGTTTGAGATTAGGGAAAAATGCAAAACAACTCGTTATTGAGAAGTTTAATTGGGAAAAATTATCAATAGAATTTCTTAATGCGGTAAAACCTTACTTGAAATAATTATTTTTTTAAATATTTTTTATGTATAGATTTTGAATTTTTTATTTTTTTAGAATAACTAGTATTCATTTTTTTAATTAAATTTAGTGTTTCATTGTGCATTAAATCCAAATTAGGGATTACACAATGTCCACCAATATATCCAGGATACATTTTAGGTCTATTACCTAAAAATTTATGAATTTCATCAGAAAATTCCCACATTTCATCATAATTTACTCCATAGTTTTGAGCAATAACATTTGAAATTTGTGAATAGTTTATCAGCCAACCAAGATATGATGTATCACATACAATTTTTGCTAATTCAAGTGTTTCAGGTTTTTTCATCATCTTAGTGTTTATTCCTGATTTTTTCATTTTTTTCTTATATTGTGAAATTGCCCAAGCTTTTCTTGGTGCATTGTTAGATATCGCGAAATATTTTTTATATCGCTTTAGATCATGTAACATTCTTTTGTGAACACCACGTGTAGCACTATAGATTATAGGAATAGGTAATTTTTTTTGAAGTTGTTTTGTAGTTCCTGGACTAATAGTACTGTGAATTACAATACATTCAGGCTTGAATTGTTTATATAACTTAATTATATTTTGGGAAAATTTTTGAGAAACAGGTATCGCAATATGTAAAAAGGATGTTTCAAGTGAATTAACTTTTTTAAATTTTGATTCATTCATTAATGATTTATCGGTATCATATCCAACAACTAGTTGATTTTTTGAAATGATTTTGAAGATTGGACTTCCTATCTCACCTAATCCAGCAACAATATCTTTTTTCAATATTTTAAATAATTTTACATACTAATTTAATCTAATGTAGTTTCACTATCAAGGGTATTTGTAATAAACAGCCTATACCAAATTTCGACTGCTAAAAGTCCCAAGAATTTGTTAACATATCTAATTTCCAGATCTTCCTTATCAATATGATGATTAATCCAATCAACATTTATGATATTTGATTTAATAATTTCACCATCAATTAGATACTTCTCACAGATTTTTTTTCCATAAGAGTTCCATAATTCTATTGTATTTGCATTAAATCCTAATTTCTGTTTACCTACAAATGTGTGCGCATTATATTTTTTTAATAAGTTTCGGAGAAGTGGTTTTCCAACACTAGTTTTTTTATCATATTTGAAATTATTATGTAATGGCATAAAATAAGAAATTATTTTTGGTGATAATAATGGAGAAATTGATTCAATTTGGAAATATTTCTGGATAGATGTATTTACAGGAGAAAAATTATAAAGTAATTTACCATTGTAGTCAGCTAATAATACTTGATCCAGACGTGATAAATCATTTTGGAAATATGGTAATAACATTTTATGAATTATAGCCCAGTTAAAATTTATGGACTTGTGAAAAATTTCTTTTTGATCAGGTACATTATCTCTTTCATGACAATTCAGGTAAGCAATAATTTTTTCATTTGGGTTTGAAGTATCATTTGTTAAATTAAGAAATTTTTCATATCTGAATGTATAACCACCAAAAATTTCATCACCGCCATCGCCAGACGCAAGATAGTTTGAAAGAGAACTGGCTTTTTTTGTAACATAATACCAATGGGTATCCCAAAAAGGTTGTTTGATTATACTAATAGCTTTAGGTAGTTCCTTTAGATAATTATTAATTTCAAGAATTGAATGATTTGCATCAAAATTCTCTGCTATTTTTGCTGCAGGGATTGTTTCATCAATACTGTTGGCAAATTTTACTGAAATGGCATTTATTTTAAGATCAGGAAACAAATTTCTAATTATTGCAAGAATTAAAGTTGAATCAACCCCACCACTCAAGGCGATTGAAATTGATTCAACATCTTTCTTAATTTTTGATGATATATTTTCAATTATGAGCTTTTCAATTTTTTCAATGTTTGGCACTTCATTAGAGTTAGCAAAATTTGATGGAGTATATTTTGGTAAGAGTGGGATTTGAGTTGGATCATAACGAAGTGTAAGTATATTTACTAATGATGTAGTATCTATGGTTTTGTTAGGACTGCCCACGACCTAATCCTCTAAAGACTAATTTATTTTGTTTTGCAATTAATGGATCTATTATTCCTCTAGTATCAATAAGAATTGGAGTTTTCATTTCAGTAAAGGAAGTAATTTGTATTTTTTTAAATTCATCATGACCCGTGACAATAATTGCAGCATCCATATTTGGTAATGTGTCTTCAAGAGTTTTTTCAGTCATTATTCCATAAATTTCAGTAGATATGAAATATGGATCATACACATGAATAATTGAACCTAATTTTTGAAGATTTTTTATAATTGTTTCAGCAGGAGATAACTGTATATCTTTGACATTAGGTTTGTATGAAATTCCTAAGATCAGTATATTACTATTTTGTAGTGATTTGTTATTTTCAGAAAATGCATCTTTAGTTAGTTCAATAACATGATCAGGCATTTTTTCATTTATTTTTCGACTCCATTCAATAATATTTAATTTTGAATCAGTTCGCTTTGCAGTATTTAGAAACTGATATGAATTAATAGGTAAACATGGACCACCAACACCAGCACCAGGATAATGAATTTGAAAATTATATTTCTTTTTAGCTGCTTCAAGAACCTTCATTGTATCAATTCCCAATTTTTCAAACATTAATGATAATTCACTAATAAAAGCTATATTGATATCGCGAAAAACATTTGTGGTTAATTTTACTGCGTTTGCGGTTTTACAATTTGGCATTTCAATAAGATCAACGGAGAACACATTTGTGTAAATCATTTTAATGATTTGAGTTACATTTTCATTTATTCCTGCAACTAATCTAGGAAGATTAGTAAAATCATGTAGGATTTCACCAGGGTTTGCATTTTCAGGACAGACACCAATAAAGAAATTTTCTTCTACTGTAAGACGTCCAGATTTAGTTATCAGAGATACCATTTCATCTTCAAGAAATCCAGGTTCAATAGTACTTTCTATTATAACAAGTGAGTTAGGTAATAAAATTTCTGAAAGTTTTGATGCAACATTTCTTAATGCAGAGTAATCTGGGATATTAGTTTCATCCATTGGAGTAGGCAGGGATAATAAAATTAAATCAGAATTTTGAACAGCATCTTGAATATTCGATGTAGCAGAAAATAGTTTGTTCTTTAATACATTATCAAATATTTCTTCATATCCAGGTTCATCTTTTAAAGGAAATTTTCCAGAATTTATTTTGGTGATTAATTCTTCATTGATATCAACACCTATTGTCTTTAATCCAGTTTTAGCAAATGATAATGCGGTAGGAAGACCAATTCTTCCAATACCAATTACACAGACACGAAGTTCCTTAGAATCTAAGGATTTCTTTACATCATCAAAATTATTCATGTTTATTTTTAAATTAGACATAATTTTTCGCTAGTTCTACAAAAATTGGAGATGTTTTGGTGTATATAATTTTGTAATGATAGCTTTTCATCCAAAATTTTAAAAACTTAATGATAAGAGCAAGAATGGATTTTTGTGACTAAAGTAGTAATTACATCAGCAGGAAAGGGTACAAGACTATTACCATTTACAAAAGAGATGCCAAAAGAGATGATGCCTATCTATTCTAAAGCATTTACAAAAAATAGAGTTGTTTTGCCATTGTTACAATATATCTATGAACAATTTTTTTCCATGGATTTTCGAGATTATTGTTTTGTAGTAGGACGTGAAAAAAGATCAATAGAAGATCATTTTACACCTCATGATGCATATCTAAAAGAATTAAACGGAGATTATAAGAAATTAATAACAAAATTTTATAAAAAATTAGAGAATTCACATTTAGTTTGGATTAATCAAAACAAACCATTAGGATTTGGAGATGCAGTGAAACGAGCAGAAAGATATGTTGGAAATGAGGATTTCATTGTTCATGCAGGAGATGTTACAATTTTGAGTAAATCCAAACACCCAGTTTTACGATTAATGGATATTGCAAAAAAAAATCCAGATGCTAAAGCAATTTTATTATGTAAAAAAATAAAAGATTTTAAACGATATGGAGTGCCAACTGTGAATAAAATATCTAATAACTTATTTTCAGTAATTGAAGTTATTGAGAAACCGGATAAACCAAAATCAAATTTCGGAATACTACCATTATATTATTTTAAATCAGATATTTTTTCTAGTTTAAAAAAGATTAAAGCTGGAAAAGGTAAAGAATTTCAATTAACAGATGCAATTCAAAATTTAATTAAAGAAAATAAGAAAGTTCTTGCAATTACATTAAATAAAAATGAAGATGAAATAGATGTAGGAACAGTTGAATCATATAAAAATTCACAGGAAATTACATTTAGGAAGGCATGACAAAGAGAAATATTAAGAATGATTATGAAAATAGCAGTAATAGGATTAGGTTTTGTTGGATTATCACTTGCTGCAGTTTTAGCATCTAAAGATTACAAAACTATTGGGATTGATATTGATAAGAAAAAATGTCAAGTAGTTTCTAAAGGAAACTCAACATTCTTTGAACCTGATCTAGAGAAGACGTTAAGAAAAGGATTAAAAAATGGCCTTGAAATATCTGATGATTTTTCATTAATTGAAAATTGTGATTATGTTTTTGTAACTGTAGGAACACCACAGAAAACAAATGGTGAAATAGATCTTTCAATGATTAAAAATTCATCTACTCAAATTGGAAAAATTCTTTGTAAGACTAAGAAAAGACCAATAATTTTCATCAAAAGTACAGTCATACCAGGTACAATGAAGAATGTCATTCTACCAATTTTAGAAAAAAAATCAAAAAAGAAAGCTGGAAAAGATTTTGGATTAATATCTAATCCAGAATTTCTCCAAGAAACTACATCGATAAGAGATACAAAATTCCCACATGCTGTTGTTTTAGGAGGGTATAACACAAAATACATGAAAAAAGCGAAGAGTTTTTTTTCTAAATTACATCCTAATACACCAATAATTCTTACAAATCATCAAACAGCAGAGATGGTAAAATATGCTAATAATTCATTTCTTGCAACTAAAATTAGTTTCATCAATCAATTAAGCAATATCTGTCAAAATATTCCAGAGGCAAATGTTGATGATGTTGCAAAAACAATTGGTTTAGATCCAAGAATTGGAAAATTATTTCTTAACGCAGGACCTGGTTATGGAGGTTCATGCCTCCCAAAAGATATGAAAGCGTTAATTAATTTTGCAAGCAGTGTAGGAGTAAAACCAATACTTCTTGATGCTGTTGAAGAGATTAATAAAAAACAAATACAACAGATAATAGAATTAATAGAAAATAAATTGAATAGTGTTTCTTCAAAAAGAATTACTGTTATGGGTACTTCATTTAAACCAGATACAGATGACGTAAGAGACTCCGTATCTATAGAATTAATTAAAAAACTATTGAAAATGAAAGCAAAAGTTACAGTTTATGATCCAAAAGCAATAGAAAATACTAAGAAAATTTTTGGTGATAAAATTTCTTATAAAAATTCAGTATTAGATGCATTGAATAAAAGCCAATGTGCCATATTTATGACATATTGGAAAGAGTTTGAGAAAATAAATAACAAATCAATGCACCAAATGAAAAGAAAATTAATAATTGACTGCCGTAGAATTTTTACTAAGGGAAAAATAGGTGAGGAATACTACGCATTAGGAATAGGAAAGTAAATTTGAAATATGTAGTAACTGGGGGTGCAGGTTTTGTTGGAAGTTACCTAGTTAAATTATTAATCAAAGAGGGACATGAGGTAACAGTCATTGATAATTTACACAAAGGAAAAAAAGAAAATTTAAGATCAGTTCTTCCTAAAATAAAATTTGAAGAGATTGATATTAGAGATTATGAAAATATGGAAAAAAAATTGAAAAATATAGATGGTGTTTTCCATCAGGCAGCATTAACAGTGGTTCAAGATTCTTTTGACAGACCTGAGGAATATCATGATGTCAATGTTGTAGGTACAGAGAATGTTTTCAAATTAGCTAAAGAAAATAGTTTCAAAGTTGTTTATGCAAGTAGTTCAAGTGTTTATGGACATAAGAAAAATGTTCCAATTATGGAAAATTCTGAAAGAAATCCAATAAATCCATATGGAAAAACAAAATTAGATGATGAGTATTTATTTGAAAAATATTCAAAAATAGGAACCAAAATTATTGGTTTAAGATATTTCAATATTTTTGGAAAAGGTCAAACACTTGAATACGCAGGAGTTATTACAAAATTTCTTGATAGAATAAATCAAAAACAATCACCAATAATTTTTGGTAACGGTACACAACTTCGAGATTTTATTTATGTAGAAGATATTGTTATGGCAAATCTAAAAGCAATGGAGAGTGAGACATCAAATTTGTTAGTTAATGTTGGTACTGGGGATGCAATTACAATAGCAGAATTAGCAGAAATGATGATAGAAATTTCAGGTTTAGATGTACAGCCAATTTTTGAATCTCCACTTGAAGGAGATATACAAATGAGTCAAGCAAATATCGATTTGGCAGTAAAATCATTTGGTTGGAAGCCAGAAATGAAGTTAGAAAAATGGTTAAAAACTATATTAAAATAATTTTCATAAAATATTATTCATTAGTTTTACAAGTGATTCTACTGCAACATCATTACTAAATTTTTCAAGACTGAATTTTCTTCCAGCTTCTGCAATAGTTTCCCATTTTGGATCATCTGGCGAATTCAGATATTCTTTAAATTTAGTTTCATAATTTTCATCGTTAATAATTATTGCAGTTTCATTGTCCTTAAAACCAAGATATGAGCCTCTATTTTTTTTAGTGATCTCCATAAATGTTAAGCATCCAGAAGCAGTGCTTTCCCAATATTTTATTGTTGGATAGAAAGTTGTAGCTGCTATTGATGTACGATATTTGGTTAGTAGTTCAAAATAATTAGAATATCTATATGAGTTATTTTTCATACCAAAATAATCAACATATTCTAAAGAATTACATTTTGTTCTTAAATTATAGAAATACCAACCAGATTTTTTAGGATTCAGAATTCTATTAGCTAATCGAGATTTTAATTTTGGATTTCCAACTGCACCAGAATTAAGTATTGAATTCTTTTTTCTATTTTTAAAAGATGGGGTATTTTGATATAGTTCCGGTTCTATTCCAAAAACAATTGTTTGATATTTTAAATTTTGAGGGTAAAATCTATAGAAATAATCCTCATGCATGAAGTTAAAATAATAATCAATTTTGTATTTTTTATCGTATGGAAGCTTTCCCTTACGTTGAACATCATGAAAGTCTCCAACACGAGAGATTACAGGAAGTTTTGATTCACGAATTCCAATTAATTCATCAGGAGTTCCTTCATTCAGATTATCAGGAATTAATATTAAATCAAAATTATTTTTTAATTTTGAAATATCAAATTTATGTTTTGATGGAAAATATTCTACATTTAATTTAGAATTACGTTTTAGAGCTTTCATAAAAAAATAATATGTCGTATTATCAAAATGTTGTCCAGTTAGAAATGGATAATCAGGTTTGTATATAAAAGCCACACGAATTTTGTCTACCAATACTTACAGAATTAGATTAGCTGTTGCATATAATAATATCACTAAGGATTAACTGCATAAGTTATGAGGAAATCATTGAAAATAATAATTATGTGGAGGAATTAGATGATTTATGACTACAAACAAAATAATATTAAATTCATATAAGATTATAAAAAAAATTTTCGAGGGTAAAGGATTAACAAAGTTTTCTACAGTTCGGAAAATAAAAAAATATGCATTAGACAATTTTAAAACAGAATTTGTTTATGTTCAAGGGAATAAAATATTTCTCGATGAAGAGGATTGTTTACAATTATCAGTAAATGAGGTAATAGAACCGGTTGAAACTAAATTATTTAATGATATAATAAAGAATGGAGAAATTCTGTTAGACGTTGGAGCAAATATAGGATATTTCACATTACTAATGGCAAAACTTTCCGGTCCATCAGGAAAGGTATTTTCATTTGAGCCAGAAGATAAAAATTTCAAAATATTAGAAAAAAATGTAAAAATTAATAATTATCAGAATGTTGTATTAGAAAAAAAAGGAGTATCAGATCGCAATGGTATTAACAAATTTTTTCTGTCTTCAAAAAATACCGGAATGCATAGTTTACAGAAAATACGTGACGATGTAAAAGAAGTTAAAATAGATGTAATAAAATTAGATGACTATTTTTCTGCTTTAGATTTAGCTGAAAAAATATCTTTAATAAAAATAGATGTCGAAGGTGCAGAATTTCAAGTATTAAAGGGTATGAAAACAATTTTAAAAAATAAAAATTTAAAATTATTAATTGAGTTTATACCTGAACATTTGAAAAAACATGGTACAAATCCAGGTGATGTCTTAAAAATTTTAGAAGATAACAATTTTAAAATATATCAGATTAATGAAAACACAAAAAAACTTGAATTAAAAAAAATTGACGATATATTAGATAATTCAGAAATTGGTAGAAATATTTATTGTAAAAAATAATAATTTTATCATTAAAATCTTGTTTTTACCTTTCTACAAGAAATTTGACAAAATTTAGTTACAAATTATACGAGTAGATATTATACTTGAAAAATTATCTAGAATTAAGTTGAAATTATTAATTGGTGCATCAAGTTCAAAAATATTCCATTTGAAAGAATTTGCTAAGAGATTAGAAAAATATGACGTTGAAACTAAGATTGTTCTTGATGTAGATTATGCAGATGGTTTTCCAAATAGAAAAATTTTAAAATGGTTTTCATCAAATAAGAAATTCAAGAGCCTTGTAAGTGAATTTGAACCAGATGTAATTTTTGTTGATAGGACTAAGCATTTTGCGTTAGAATCAGCAAAAACTGGTATTCCTCTAGTAGTTCATTTGCGAGGAGATCATTGGTCAGAACTAATCATGGCAAGAGATACATTATACAGATCAACAAGCGGCAAAATTGCCATAAATAAATGGGAAGCAATTGGAGAAGAATGTTTTGAAAATTCAGAATTAATTTTACCTATTTGTAATCATCTCTCAAAAATTACTAAAGAACGTTATTCTAACAAATCAGTTGAGACAATGTATCAAGCAATTAATCCCGAAAATTGGTTTCATAAAAAAGGAATGGAATTAAAACATCCGTGTGTTGGAATTTTACAAAGTGCAACAATCTGGGAAAAAACAAAAGAGATGAAAATATTGCCGGAAGTTTTAGAAAAAATGTCTAATGTTCACTTCTATTGGGCAGGTGATGGGGTGTATAGAGATGAAGTCCTCC
>MDSW01170554.1_pt1 | contig 24572 bp, 25 predicted proteins | sample 811171 | NCBI WGS metagenome assembly MDSW01 (sample SAMN05326641, study PRJNA326480) | marine metagenome | isolation source: seawater | place: Atlantic Ocean: North West | collected 2012 | reverse complement strand
TGAAAACCGACAAAGGGGCAACTCTTTCCTGGGTTCGAATCCCAGTCTCTCCGCCACTATAATTTAAAATCCTGAAATTTTTTAATTATGATGTTGGGAGATATTATATCCTCAACGTTTCCTTTTTTAACAGTAATAAGATTTTCATCACTCAAATTAACAAGGATGTTTAATTCCTTTAATTCAGATAGTGTCAAACCATCAATAACAGATTTTACAAAATTACTCATTAGAATGTCCATCTCTTTTGTTCCTCTATATGATGATCTATAAATAATTTTGTTTTTAAGCTCTTCTTTATTTTCTGACATCGTTATATATATAAAATAATGAATAATTATGAATTATTGTTATCTGATATAACTACCATAAAAGGTATAGGAACCAAAACTTCAAATTTATTTAAAAAAAAAAATATAAATACAATATTCGATTTGCTCTGGAGTTTGCCTTACAATTATATAGATAGAACGAATTTAGTTAAAATTAATGAATTACACATAGGAAAGATACAAACTATAAAAGTAAATGTTAAAAAATATAACTTTCCTAGAATTAGAAATCTACCAAATAGAGTATATTGTGAAGATCCGACAGGGATAATTGAATGTGTTTTTTTTAATAGCTATGAAGGGTATATAAGAAAGATATTACCTTTAAATGAAACTGTAACAATAAGTGGAAAAATTGGCTATTATAAAAATAAATATCAGATAACAAATCCCTATCATGTTTCAACCGATGCAAATTCAATACAAAAGATTTTTTCAAGTTACAAACTTACCGATGGGTTAACTGAAAAAAAATATAATACTGTGATCAATGAAGTATTAAAAAATATTCCAGATCTCAATGAGTGGTTAAATAAAGAAATTTTAAAAAAATTTAATAATATTACATGGAAAAACGCAATTTTAGATTTACATAATCCGAAAAATATAAACAAAAAAGGAAATTTTTTAAATCGATTAATCTTTGATGAGATACTGTCACAATTTTTAATAAATTCAAGAGTTAGAAAAAATATTAAAAAAATTAAAAAAATAAAAAAAAAATTTGATGGAGATGGATTTAAACTAATTGAAAATAAAATTAATTTTAATCTAACGACAGATCAAATAGTTGCAATTAATGAGATTAATAAAGATCTTCAATCTAATGAAAAAATGTTTAGACTTTTACAAGGAGATGTAGGTAGCGGGAAAACAATTGTATCATTGATATCCTCACTAAATGTTATTAGAAGCGGTTTTCAAGTTGGGTTTATGGCGCCAACTGAAATATTAGCCAGACAACATTTTAATCTTGCTAAAAAAATTTTTGACACAAATATAGATATAAAACTTTTAACAAGCAAAACAGATAATAAAGATAGAAAGAATATAATTAATAAATTAGCTAACAATAAAATAAATATGATTTTTGGAACTCATTCACTTTTTCAAGAAAAAATTAAATTTAAAAATCTTGGTTTAATAATTATTGATGAACAACATAAATTTGGTGTTAAACAAAGAAAAAAACTCTCTGATAAAGGAGGAAAAAATTGTGATGTTTTAGTCATGTCGGCAACTCCTATACCAAGAACTATGATAATGACAATATTCGGAGATATGGACACATCAATAATTAAGAATAAACCAAAAAATAGAAAAATAATAACAACTTATAGTAAATTAGAAACTAAAATTGAAGAAATTGTATCATTTGTAAGAAAACAAGTAAGTAAAAAAAACCAAATTTTTTGGGTTTGTCCATTAATAGAAGAGTCAAAAAAAGTTGATCATCAATCTTCCGTAAAAAGATATAACGATTTAAAAAAAATTTTTAATAAAAAAGTAGGTTTAATCCATGGATCTTTGAATGCAGAAGAGAAAAATAAAATTTTAGATGATTTTTTAAAGGAAAAAATTAGCATTTTAGTTTCAACTACTGTTATTGAAGTGGGAATTGATTTTCCTAATGCTAATACAATAATTATTGAAAATGCAAATAAATTTGGCTTATCTCAATTACATCAATTAAGAGGTAGAGTTGGTCGTGGAGATAAAGATTCATATTGTATTTTAATGTTTAAAAAAAATTTAAGTGAAAATGCAAAAAAAAGAATTAATATTTTAAAAAAAACAGATGATGGTTTTAAAATATCAGAAGAAGATATGAAGATACGTGGTTATGGAGATCTTTTAGGTTTTAAACAAAGTGGTATGCAAAGTTTTAAACTTGCTGATCCAATATTAAATGAAGATCTTTTCCTATTAGCAGAAAAAGAATTAAAAAGGATTGAACTAGAAGAAAAAAGTTTTAATAAATATTTACCTCTATTAAAATTGTATGATAGAGCAGATATATTAAATGATATAGTTTAGTTTTTAGGGTTTGATGTTCCTGCAGATACTATAAATTTTGAAGCTTCTTCGAAGTTCATATCCAAATATACAACTTCTTCTTTTGGGAACATTAGTAAAAAGCCACTTGTAGGATTGGGTGTAGTTGGTACAAAAACATTAACCAATTTAGTATTAGTTTTTTTTGAAATTTCTCCTTTATTATCTTTAGTAGCGAAGCCTACCGCCCAACTACCTTTTCTTGGATATTCGACAAGGACTACACTTTTTTTATTCTTTTTACTTGGAGCCAAAGTTTCGGCCATTTGTCCCAAAGCAGAATAAATAGTCCTTAGAATTGGTATTTTTTTTAAAGTGTCATTAAAAATCTGCAAAACTTTCTTTCCAATAAAAGAAAGAGACAAACCACCTATTATAGTTATAAAGATTACTGATATAATAATTTCTAAACCAGGTACTGAAAAAGGAAGATAGCTATTAGGGTTCAAGTTTGTAGGTAATAAATTTGATGAAATAGAAATAAAAAATTTTGTTAGATATAAAGTTATTCCAATTGGCACAAGAACAACCACACCAGTTATAAAATAGTTTCTTAATCTGCCAAATAATGAAATTCTCTTTTTTTTTAATCTAGCCATATTGAATCAACTGTCTTATATTATAATAATTTAAACAATGAATAGAAGAAAATTTTTACATTTATTTGGCTGTGGATGTCTAGCCGCAACCCTCCATTCATGCACAACTACACCTATAACTGAAAGAAAACAACTAAAATTAATTCCCGAAGCAAAATTAAACGCTCAAGCTGCTGCAATTTATGAAGAGATCAAAAAAAAAGAAAAAATGAGTAAGGATAAAGATTCTTTAAATCAAATTAAACAAATAGGTGAAAGAATGGAAAATTCTATAAGTAAATATTTTGAAATTTCCAATTTACCAGATCCTACAGTAAATTTTGAGTGGGAATATATTTTGATCGAAAATAAAAAAGTTAAAAATGCATGGTGTATGCCAGGTGGTAAAATTGCTGTATATACAGGCATGCTTGATATAACAAAAAATAAAAACGGATTAGCTGCTGTTATGGGTCATGAAATAGCTCATGCTGTAGCAAAACATTCTATTGAAAGAGCTAGTAGAAATGTTGCTGTAAATGTTGCTTTGCAAGTAACAGATCTATTATCTGGTGGTAAATTATCACAAGTTAATAGAACTACAGGAATGAATACTGTTGATCTTTTAACTAAAATGGGAATCGTAAATCCTTTTAACAGAAAACAAGAAACAGAGGCAGATTATTTAGGTTTAATATTTGCATCTCTTTCAGGATACGACATAAGAGCAACGACTAAAATTTGGGAACGCATGAAAGAAGCTAATAAAGGAAAACTACCGCCAGAGTTTATGAGTACTCACCCCTCTCCGGACAATAGAAAGAAAAAAATTCAAAATTGGATACCTGAAATTACTTTAAAATATCCACCAATTATTATTTAATTAAAATTTTGGTGAGCCGTGATGGACTCGAACCATCGACCCATTCCTTAAAAGGGAATTGCTCTACCAACTGAGCTAACGGCCCAAAAAGATTTCTTATAGTTCTTTTTATAAAATAATCAACGCAAAAACTTCTAAAGCTTATTAATATACCTATCGTGAAAATGATCAAATTTACCATTTTTTATGTGTTCTCTTATCGCAGTCATCAATTCTTGATAGAAATTGATATTATGTAAAGTTAAAATCATTGAACCGAGTATTTCGTTAGTATTAAATAAGTGATTGATATAATTTTTTGAATACTTGTTAAGACTAAAATTTGTAGAGGTTTTATTAAGTGGCGTATTATCTTTTTTATATTTAGAATTTCTAATATTGATTCTGCCATTCCAAGTAAAAGCTAAGCCCGTTCTACCTGATCTCGTCGGCATAACACAATCAAACATATCAACGCCTCTTTTGACAGCACCTATTATATCAGAAGGTGTTCCTACACCCATCAAATATCTTGGTTTATTTTCGGGCATATAAGAAGTTAAATCATTTAAAACATTAAACATTTCTTTTTGTGTTTCACCAACAGCTAAACCTCCAATAGCATAGCCATCAAAATTAATTTTCATCAATTTATTTAAAGAATTAATTCTTAAATCCTTAAACATGCCACCTTGGATAATACCAAATAAGCCTTTATGAGGCTCTGATCCAAATGCTTTTTTTGACCTTTTGGCCCAATGCATGGAAAGTTCCATTGATTTTTTAATTTCATTGTAATTCGTGTTTTTTTTTGGACATTCATCCATGACCATTACGATATCTGAATTTAAACCTTTTTGAATTTTAATACTTTTTTCGGGACTTAAAATAATTTTTTTTCCATCTACATGAGAATTAAATATTGCACCTTTTCTTTTATCTATTTTGTTTAACTTTGAAAGTGACATAACCTGAAAACCTCCAGAGTCTGTAAGTATCGGCAATGAACAATTCATAAATTTGTGAAGTCCACCTAAGGATTTAATACGATCGATACCTGGTCGGATCATTAAATGATAAGTATTGCCTAATATTATTTGTGTATTAGTTTTAATTATATCATCAATAAATGCAGCTTTAATCGTGCCTTGTGTGCCTACAGGCATAAAAACTGGTGTATCAATATTTCCTCTGTGAGTTTCGATTAGACCTAATCTTGAATGTTTATCTTTATGTTTGACATTAAAAGTAAATTTTTTTAATGCCATTAGATAAATATTAGAGAGATTTGAAACTTATAATTTTATCAGGATTTTCAACTGCACCATTTAAGTTTGAATCTCCTTTCTTAATATTGTCAATATACTCCATGCCCTCAATAACTTTTCCAAAAACAGTGTATTGTCGATCAAGAAAAGGGGCATCTTGAAAGCATATAAAAAATTGACTGTTAGCGCTATTTGGATCAGAAGATCTAGCCATAGATAAAGTTCCTCTTTTATGAGGAAGATTATTAAATTCTTCCTTTAAATCAGGTAAGTCAGATCCTCCAGTACCAGCTCTTTGAATATTAAATTCTTCAGAAGATGAATTTCCAAATTTAACATCTCCAGTTTGAGCCATAAATCCATCTATTACTCTATGAAAAACTACATTATCATATTTTCCATTATTTGCTAAAGTTTTAATCCTTTCAACGTGATTAGGTGCTACGTCTTGAAATAGTTCAATTTTAACTTCACCATCTTTTAATTTTAAAATCATTTGATTCTCCTTTGCTATTATTTGATTTGTTATTAATAAAAAAAATAAAATATTAATTATTAATTTCATAATAATTTATTTTTCAGTGATCTTATAGTGCTTTTAGTAGTAAATTTTTTTATATCACCATTAAGCTCTGCTATTTCCTTTACAAGCTTAGAAGATATAATTTGGTTCTCTACATCAGACATTACAAAAATAGTTTCAATATTTTTATTTAACTTTCTATTCATTCCAGCAAGCTGAAACTCATATTCAAAGTCGGAAACAGCCCTTAAACCTCTCAAAATAATACTAGAATTATGTTTTTTACATAATGATGTAGTTAAAGATTTAAATGAAACCACTTCTATCTTTCTTTTGTTTAGTTTGACATCTGAGAATAATGCTTTTTTTACTATTTTAATTCTTTCTTCAATATCAAAAAGATAGTTTTTATTAGCACCATCAGATATTGCTACTATTACATAATCAATAATTTTAAGCGCTTTTTTAATAACATCTATATGTCCAAAAGTTATTGGATCAAATGTACCAGGATAAATAGCTTTTTTTTTCATTAAATTAAATTATCTTCAATTTTTATTGCAGAAACAACTTTTTCTTCGCCTGATAATTTAATAATTCTAACACCTTGAGTGTCTCTACCAGCTATTCTTATTTCTTTGACTGCACATCTTATCAATTTACCCTTATTAGTAGAAATAAGAACTGCATCTCCTTCATTAACTGGAAATGAAGAAGCAACATTTCCGTTACGTATTGAGTTTTTAATACCAATAATACCCTTTCCTCCTCTATTAGTAACGCGAAATTCATAATGTGAAGTTCTTTTACCAAAACCATTTTCAGTAATTGATAAAATAAATTTTTCCCTAGCAATTATTTCTAACTTGTCATCTTTGCTAATTTTACCATTTTTTTTCTTTTTTTCATCATGATCAATTATTGATAAAGACACAATTGAATCGTTGTCAGCAAGATTAATACCTCTTATGCCTTTAGAAGATCTACCTTTAAAAATTCTAAGTTTGTTTGACTCAAATCTTATACATTTACCTAATTTTGAACTTAAAATTATATCTTGATCATTTTTACATATTTTAACACCAATAATTTTGTCATTAGTATCAAGTTTCATTGCTATCTTTCCAGAAGCATTAATCGATAAAAAATCTTCAAGGCTATTTTTTCTGATTTTTCCAAAAGAAGTTGCGAATACAATTTGTAAATTTTTCCATTCATCTTTATTTTCTGGAAAAGGCATAATAGAACTTATAGTGCTATGATTTTTTAACGGAAGAATATGATGTAGTGATTTACCTTTTGAAGATGCAGATCCTTCAGGAATTTTCCATCCTTTTAATTTGTACACAAGGCCTTCTGATGAAAAGAACAAAACTGACGAATGAGTATTAACAGAAAGAGTCTGAACAACTGAATCCTGATCTCTTGTCTTAATACCAGACTTACCTTTCCCACCTCTTTTTTGCTGTTTCACATTGCTTAAAGCTCCTCTTTTGATATAGTTTTTTGCAGTAACAGTGATTATTACCGACTCTTTTTGTATAGTTTCCTCAATATCATAATTCAAAACAGCGTCTATAATCTTTGTTCTTCTAGGTGTCGAAAATTTATCTCTTATATTCTTTAATTCATTGCTTATAACCTTAAGTAGCTCTTTTTTTGAATTAATTATTTTTTTATAATTAGATATTAAATCAACCAATTTTTTAATTTCTATTTCAATTTCATTAATTCCAAGAGCAGTTAATTTTTGTAATCTTAACTCTAAAATTGATAAAACTTGCTTTTCAGATAATAAATAATTATTTTTTGTTTTTTTAGACTCGATTAATTTAATAAATTTCAGTGTTTTGTTTATTTTCCACTTCTGGCTAAGTAATGTTTTTTTTGCTTCTTCAGGATTTTTTGAACTTCTAATAATTTTTATAACTTTATCGATATTCTCAACAGAAACTGACAATCCTATAAGAATATGCGCTCTATCTTCAGCTTTAGCTAAATCAAATTTTGTTCTCTTTATTACAACATCCTCTCTAAATTTAAGGAAGTTTTCTAAAAATTCTTTGAGCGAAACATTAGATTTGGGCTTACCTTCAACTATAGCCAAACTATTAAATCCAAATGAACTTTCGATTGAGGTATATTTAAAAAGTTGTCTTTTAATAGTCTCTGGTTCAACATTTGATCTTAGGTCTATAGCTACTCTTATACCTTCTCTGTTAGACTCGTCTCTAATATCTCTAATACCTTCAATTTTTTTATCTCTCACAAGTTCTGCTATTCTCTCGTTTAATGATGATTTGTTGACTTGATAAGGAATAGATGAAATTACTAATCTTTCTCTATTATTTTTGGTTTGTTCAATGTTGATTTCTCCTCTTATTTTAAATGAACCTCTTCCTGATTTATAACCTTCCTTAATTATATTTTTTCCTATTATGATTCCTCCTGTAGGAAAGTCTGGACCTGGTATATGTTTCATTAATTCACTCAATTTAATTTCCTTGTTTTCAATTAAGGCTAATGTGCCATTAATAACTTCACCTAGATTGTGAGGTGGTATACTCGTTGCCATACCAACAGCAATACCCCCTGCTCCATTAACCAATAAATTTGGATATTGAGCAGGTAAAACTATAGGTTCTTTTTCCGTTTCATCGTAATTACTTTTAAACTCAACAGTTTTTTTATCGATATCATCAATAAGAAATTGTGAAACTTTAGACAATCTTGTTTCAGTATATCTCATTGCAGCAGGAGGGTCTCCATCTACAGAACCAAAATTACCTTGACCATCTATTAAAGGAAGACTCATTGAGAAATCTTGGACCATTCTTACTAAAGCATCATAAACTGATTGATCGCCGTGAGGATGGTATTTACCTATTACATCACCAACAATTCTTGCTGACTTTCTAAATTGTTTTGACCAATCATAACCTCCTTTAGACATAGCAAAAAGAATTCTTCTATGGACAGGTTTTAATCCATCTCTTATATCTGGTAGAGCTCTACTTACTATTACGCTCATTGCATAAGATAAATAAGATGAACTCATCTCATCATACAATGCAATAGGTTTAATATTTTTTAAATTTGTTTCTTTAGAAGTTTCAATGTTTTGCATAAAAACTAAAATGGAATTTCGTCATCAAGATCATTTTGATTTGATTGTGAGATTTCGTCATTATTAGTTGGTTGTTGTTGAGGAGTATTATTAGAAATTGTATTATTTGACCCACCTAACATGGTTAATGATGAATTATAGCCTTGAATTAATATTTCAGTAGAATATTTATCCTGACCAGTTTGTTCGTCTTTCCATTTTCTTGTTGATAGTTGGCCCTCAACATATATTTGCGCACCTTTTTTTAAATATTGCTGAACAACATTAACTAGACCTTCGTTAAATACAACTATACGGTGCCATTCAGTTTTTTCTTTTTTTTCTCCAGAATTCTTGTCTTTCCAAGACTGGCTAGTAGCCAAGCTTAGTCTAGCAACGCTTTTACCGTTAACCATTTGTTTAATTTCAGGGTCTGCGCCTAAACGACCAATTAATAATACTTTATTTAAACTTCCTGCCATAATATTTTATGATTTAAAAATAAATATTTATATCACAATTAATTGTGAATATTAATTTTATTATCTTAAAGCAACAAAAAATTATGTTAAAAAAGATAGTTATTAAAGGTGCAAAAGAACACAATTTGAAGAATATCTCTTTAGATATACCAAAAGACAGTTTTGTAGTAATAACAGGGCTTTCTGGATCAGGAAAATCTTCACTCGCATTTGATACAATTTATGCTGAAGGTCAAAGAAGATACGTAGAGAGCTTATCCGCATATGCAAGACAATTTTTAGATAAAATGAAGAAACCTAAAGTAGATTTAATAGAAGGATTGAGTCCTGCCATATCTATTGAACAAAAAAACACATCAAAGAATCCAAGATCTACTGTTGCAACAGTTACAGAAATTTATGACTATATGAGAGTACTGTATGCGAGAGCAGGAACGCCCTATTCTCCATTTACAGGCAAACCTATTTCATCACAGACTATAACTCAAATAGTTGATAAGATTAAAAATCTACCAAAAAAATCAACTATTTATTTATACGCACCTGTAGTTAGAGGTCGTAAAGGAGAATATAAAAAAGATATATTAAATTATAAAAAAAGAGGTTTTAGAAAAATAAAAATAGATAATAAAATCTATGATATAGACAATATTCCAGAGTTAAATAAAAAAATTAAGCATGATATATCAATATTAGTCGATAGAATTATACTAACTTCAAATCTAGGTAATAGAATTGCTGAAAGTGTAGAAACTTCAGTTAATTTGGCTAATGGTTTACTTCATGTAGAATATGAAAATGAAACCTTGCCACAAAAGTATAGAAAATTAGAAAAATTAATATTTTCAACAAAGTTTGCTTGTCCCGAAAGTGGTTTTACTATTGAAGAAATTGAACCAAGATTATTTTCATTTAATAGCCCATATGGCGCTTGTGAAGAATGTGAAGGCATAGGTATGAAATTAAATGTTGACCCAAATCTAGTTGTGCCAAATATTAAAAAGAGTATTGCTGATGGTGCAATAGAACCATGGGCAAAATCATCAACTCTATATTATGCTCAAACTTTATCTTCTTTATCAAAACATTATAAATTTTCATTAAATGATCCTTGGAAGAAATTACCAAAAAAAATTCAAGATATTATTTTGTTTGGCTCTGGCGAAGATGAGATTAAATTTACTTATGATGATGGTTATGAAAAATATACAACAAATAAAAAAACTTTTGAAGGAGTTATTAATAATTTAGAAAGGAGATTTCTTGAAACTGATAGTGACTGGAAACGAGAAGAAATTGCTCAATATCAATCTGATACAAAATGTGAAAGCTGTAATGGTTTTAGGTTAAAAGAAGAAGCATTATGTATAAAAATAAATAATTTACATATTAGCGAAGTTACAGAAAAATCTATTTATGAAGCAAATAATTGGTTTAAAAGTTTAGCTAATACTCTTGATAAAACTCAATTTAAAATTGCCGAACATATTCTTAAAGAAATTAATGAAAGATTAAACTTTTTACTAAATGTTGGTTTAGATTATTTAACATTATCTAGAGAGTCTGGAACATTGTCTGGAGGAGAAGCTCAACGTATTAGATTAGCATCACAAATTGGATCTGGATTAACAGGAGTTTTATATGTATTAGATGAACCATCTATAGGTTTGCATCAAAAGGATAATATAAAATTAATAAATGCACTTAAAAAATTACGAGATCTTGGTAATACAGTAATAGTAGTAGAGCATGATACTGAAACAATGGAAAATGCAGATCATATAATTGATTTAGGACCCGAAGCAGGAAAAAATGGTGGACAAGTAATTATTCAGGGTAGTTATAATGATATATTAAATTGTAATGAGAGTATAACAGGGAAGTATTTATCTTATAAAAAATATATTCCAATTCCACAAAAAAGAAGATTAGCAAAAAATGGGAGATTTGTAGAAATTAATGGTGCAAATGGAAATAATTTAAATAATGTTAATTTAAAAATTCCTCTTGGAACATTCACTTGTGTTACCGGTGTTTCAGGAAGTGGAAAATCTACCCTAATATTGCAAACTTTGTATAATGCTTTAAATTTAATACTTAATAAAAATAAATCGAGAAAAATTCCTAAACCATTTAAAGGTTTTAAAGGGACTGAACTAATAGATAAAATAATTGATATAGATCAATCTCCAATTGGAAGAACTCCAAGATCTAATCCAGCAACTTATACTGGTGCATTTGGGCCAATAAGGGATTGGTTTACGGGGCTGCCAGAGTCTAAAAGTAGAGGTTACAAACCTGGTAGATTTTCTTTTAATGTAAAAGGTGGAAGATGTGAAGCTTGTGAAGGAGATGGTGTTATTACTTATGAAATGCATTTTCTTCCTGATGTATATATAACTTGCGATGAATGCAAAGGTAGTAGATACAATAGAGAAACACTTGAGATTAAATTTAAAGATAAAAGTATAGCTGATGTTTTGAATATGACTGTTGAAGAAGGTTGTGATTTTTTTGAAAATATTTCATCTATAAGATCAAAATTATTAACTTTAAAAAAAGTAGGTTTGGGGTACATTAAAATTGGCCAGCAAGCTACAACTTTATCTGGTGGGGAAGCACAAAGAATAAAATTAGCTAAAGAATTGTCAAAAAGATCAACAGGGAGAACTATGTATATATTAGATGAGCCCACAACTGGTTTACACCAGCATGATATAAAAAAACTTTTAGAAATTCTTCATACTTTTGTATCTTTAGGTAATACTGTTGTTGTTATCGAACATAATTTAGATGTTATTAAAACTGCTGATTATATTGTTGATATGGGCCCAGAAGGAGGAGTTAAAGGTGGTAATATAATTGTTGAGGGTAAGCCCGAAGAGGTATGTAATAACAAAATAAGTCACACTTCTAAATTTCTAAAAGAAATATTGGATAAAAAATTAAAAAAAATTGCATAATATTAAATAATTATGATATATAAGTAATATATGGGAGAAATATTAAAATCACTTTCTAAAACGGTACATATATCTTTAGCCTTATCCTTTTTATTATTTTTAGGTCTTTTTTTTGGTAATGATGGTTTTGATTTTGATATCATTTTTTGGAGTTGGCTTTTTAGATATATGCATGTAATAGCTGGCGTAATGTGGATCGGTTTATTGTGGTACTTTAATTTTGTACAAATTCCAAATATGGCAAAGATTCCTGATGAGCAAAAACCAGCAATAGGCAAAGTTATAGCACCAGCAGCATTATTTTGGTTTAGATGGGCAGCAGTTGCAACAATAGTAACAGGATTAATAGTTGCTTATTTAAATGGATATGTGCATCAAGCTCTAGCATTAGGTATTGGAAGTGGTGGTGGAAAAAATACTGCTATTGGCATAGGAATGTGGTTAGGCTTAATTATGGCTTTCAATGTTTGGTTTGTAATATGGCTAAATCAAAAAAGAGCTTTAGGTATTGTTGAAACAGATCCTGAAACTAAAGCAAAATCTGCAAAAACTGCAATGCTATTTTCTAGAACCAATACTTTGCTTTCGCTTCCTATGTTGTTATCCATGGTTGCAGCTCAGAATTTGTATTAATCTTTTTCCTCTTTCAATATAGTTTTTTGTGAAACGTTAAAAAATATCAAAATTGGATTCGCTATGTAAATTGATGAATAAGTTCCGAAAATTACACCTAAAATCATCGCCAAAGAAAAACCTTTTAAAATTTCACCACCAAAAATAAATATAGATAATAAAGCTAAGAGTGTTGTAACAGAAGTAATTATAGTTCTTGATAAAGTTTCGTTAATTGAAATATTAGTTAAATCGAATATTTTTATATCAGAATATTTTTTTAGGTTTTCCCTAATTCTATCAAATATGACAACTGTATCATTCATAGAGTATCCAACTATTGTTAGAACTGCGGCTACAATAGAAAGATTAATTTCTAAACTGAATAATGAAAATATACCTAATGTTAAAATTACATCATGAAATACTGCTAATATTGCACCAATACTAAATTGCCACTCAAAACGTATCCAAATATAAATTAACATCGCCGCTAAGGATAAGCCGATAGCTAATATACCTGATTTTAACAATTCAGCACTTACTTTGGGCCCTACATTTTCTACTCTTCTGAAATTAAAGCCAGAACCTATAGACTTGGTTAAATTATTTTTAACATTTTTTATTAAATTTGGATCATTTGTTTCTTTTTTTTCAAACTTAATCAAATAATCATTATCTTTACCAAATTTTTTAACATTAACATCTCCTAGATTCATATTTAAAAAGGATTGTCTTATTTGAGTAATTGTAGTTTGTTTATCTGTAGTTCTTAACTCAATTAATGTGCCACCTTTAAAATCTACACCAAAATTTAAACCTTTAAAAAAAAGAAGAAGTACAGAAATAAGTATAAGCGATATAGATAAAGCATTTAGTATTTTAAAGTATTTATTAAAATTGTATTTATATTCAGTCATTATATTATATTTTGATTATCTTTATTTTTTGTTACGTATAAAGAAGTTAGAAGTCTAGCGATAAAATAAACAGAAAATAAGGTTGTAAATATTCCAACTCCAAGTGTAACAGAAAATCCTTTTACAGGACCTGATCCTAAAAAAAATAATATTATTGCAGATATTAAAGTAGTAATATTCGCATCTATAACTGCTGTTTTAGATCTATTATAACCACCGTCGAAAGCTATTATGTTGTTATTTTCAGATTTCTTTTCTTCTTTTATTCTTTCAAAAATTAAAACATTCGCATCTACGGCCATACCAACAGTTAGAATTATTCCAGCAATTCCTGGCAATGTTAAAGTTGCTTCAAATAAAGTTAAAACACCAATTAGTAAGAAAAGATTGAAAATCAAAGCTACGTTAGCAATCAAGCCAAAAATTCTATATTTATAAAACATAAAAAATATCACTGACAAAAAACCAATTAACAATGCTAATATACCTGCATTAATAGAGTCTTGACCTAAATCAGGTCCAACGGTTCTTTCTTCTATAATGTTAAGAGGTGCAGGTAAAGCTCCCGATCTTAGTAATAACGCAAGATCTGTTGCTGATTGAAAAGTAAAATTTCCACTTATTTGACCTGAGCCACCAACTATAGCATCCTGAACTACTGGAGCACTTATAATTTTACCATCAAGAACTATTGCAAGTCTTTTGCCTATCCCTTCAGTAGTAGCTTTACCAAATCTTTTAGATCCAACCCGGTCAAGAGTAAATGTAACTACTGTTTGGTTAGTTTGATTGTCCATTCTTGGTTTTGCATCAATTAGATTTTCTCCACTAAGAACAATTCTTTTACTTATGGTAAGTTCTTCTAATGTATCTTCATTAATTAATATTTCTGAACCGAAACCCGATTCTTCAGTTGTAACAAATCTGAAAGTTAAATTCGCAGTTCTACCTAATAGCGATTTTATTCTTTCTGGATCATCTAAACCTGGTAATTCTACCAAAATTCTATCAACTCCCCTTCTTAAAATATTTGGTTCGTTTGTACCAATTTCGTCAATACGTCTTCTTACTATTTCAAGAGCTTGATTTAATGATGACTCTTTAATTTCAATTAATCCATATTTTGAATATTTTAAATTAAAAAAATTATTTTCTATGGTAAAATCGAATTCATGAGTTTTAAATTTTGGGTAATAGGGATTTAAAATACTATCTTTGTCTTCAAGAATATTAGTAAATGTATCAATAAAATTTTCATTTAATTCAAAAGATATAATTTCATCATTAATGATTTTTAAATTTTTATAAATAATATTTTCATCTTTAAAAAATTTTCTTAAAGTTGAAAGTTTATTTTGAAGTCTTTGCGTTATAACTGGACTATTGTCTACTTCAAGAAGAAGGTATGAGCCTCCTTGTAAATCTAGACCTAAATTAATTTTTTTTTTTAAAAACTGACTATCAGAACTTAAAAAATTATTCGAAGTAAGAATGATAAAAATAGAACTTATAATAACTATTACAATAATTTTAATTTTTGAAAAGTATAACACTTTAATTTTAATATTATGTTATTTTTTTTGTTCTGGAGTATTTAACAAACCTTGAATCCCTGTTGATCTAACTATCTCAACGTTGACATTCTCAGAGATATTAACTTCAACTTTTTCATTATCTATAACTCTTTCAACGGTACCAACAATCCCTCCAGAAGTAACAACTTTGTCCCCTCTTTTCAAAGATTCAACCATAGCTTTATGTTCCTTAACTTTTTTTTGTTGTGGTCTAATTAAAAAGAAATAAAAAATAACAAAAATAAGTATTAGAGGTATAAATTGGCCTATTCCTGACGATGACATGCTTCTCCTTAAGTTTTTCCCTTATTTATACTAAATGTCTAATTATGACAACTCTTTAATTAGGAGATATTTGATCTAGATTATTCATATATGGTCTTAGAACTTCTGGTATATTTATAGAACCATCTTCATTTTGATAATTTTCTAAAATTGCAATTAATGTTCTTCCAACAGCCAAACCACTTCCATTAAGTGTTCCTACATGTTGAATTTCATTTTTATTATTTTTAAATCTAGCTTTCATTCGATTAGCTTGAAATGTCCCGCAAGAAGAACAGCTAGATATTTCTCTAAATCTATTTTCAGAAGGAAGCCATACTTCAATATCATAAGTTTTTTCCGCACTGAAACCCATGTCACCAGTTGATAAGATAACTTTTCTATATGGAAGCATTAATGCATCTAAAATTTTTGTTGCACACTTAGTCATTCTCTCTAATTCATTTACACATTCATTTGGATCAACAATACTAACTAATTCAACTTTATAAAATTGATGTTGTCTTATCATTCCTTTTGTATCTTTACCGTAACTTCCAGCTTCTTTTCTAAAACACGGTGTTGAAGCAACCAATCTCATAGGCAGATTTTTTTGGTTTAGTATTTGATCTTTCACCATATTTGTTAAAATGACTTCTGCAGTAGGAATTAAAAATTTTCGATCGTTAACTTGATCAAATTTTATCTCAAATTGATCATTTTCAAATTTTGGTAATTGACCAGTTCCAAACATAGTATTTTCAGAAGCAATAAGAGGTGGGGATATTTCTTGATATCCATTAACTTTAATGTGCGTATCTAACATAAAATTTGATATAGCACGCTCCAATTGTGCAAGCTTACCTTTAACAAAAACAAATCTAGATCCACTAGTTTTAGTTGCTAGATCAAAATCTAGCATATTTAGTTTTTCACCGAGCTCATAATGAGACTTAGGTTTAAAACTAAAGTTGGGTAACTTATTAGTTTTAAAAACCTCTTTATTTGATTGATCGTCTTTACCTATCGGAACATCATCTAAAGATATATTTGGTATATTTGACAAAAGAAGATCGAGTTTACTTTTTATATGTGATTGTTCTTTTGTTAGTTTAGAAATTTCATCTGAAATAGATTTAGATTTTTGAAATAAAGTTTTATCTTTTGCTTTTGAAATTTCTTTTTTTTCTTTTTCAAAAGATTCCTTGACTTGAATTAATTTTCGATTTTTTTCATCCAAATCTAAAATTTCATTTATATTTAAATCGATAAAACGTTTTTTAATTTTTTTTTTTAAATTCTTCAGGGTTTTTTCTTATATCTTTAATATTATGCATCTTCTTTAGATTTTTTTTCTATTAAAATTACTGATAAAATAGACAATTCATATAGAATTAAAAGTGGAATCGCTAATCCTATTTGAGTAATTGGATCTGGAGGTGTTAATAAGGCAGCTGCAGCAAAAATAATGACTATTACGTATTTTCTTCGAGTTTTTAAAAATTTAGAGTCAACAAATCCAATTCTGGCAAGCAAACTAAGTACTACTGGCAATTGAAAACTTAAGCCGAATGCAAATATTAATTTCATAACTAACGAAAGATATTCATTTACTTTAGCCTCTAGCTGGATGGGTAAATTTGTAACGTTTCCAAGACTCTCGAAGGAAAGAAAAAATTTAATCGCTAGTGGCATAATCAAATAATAAACAAGAGCACCACCGAGAAAAAATAATATTGGTGTTAGAATTAGATAAGGCATTATCGCTGATTTTTCGTGATCGTATAAACCAGGGGCTATAAATTTCCAAATCTGAATTAATATAAAAGGACATGTGATAAAAAAAGAAGCAAAAAAAGAAACTTTTATATAAGTTAAGAATGTTTCCTGTAAAGCAGTAAATATTAATCTTCTTCCAGTTCCATCATCTTTGACTGCCTCTGCATAGGGATTAACTAAAAAACCATATATATATTCAGCAAATAGATAACAAATTACAAAAAAAATAGACAAAAATACAAACGAATGAATTAATCTATTTCTTAATTCTGATAAGTGGCTTATGAATCCACCGTCATTTTCATTTTTTTTCGTCATCTTTTTTATTATCTTTTAATTCTTTTTCTTTAGTTTCTAAGTTTTCATCTTCTAAATTAGAAACTTCTTCTTGAATGTTTGATAGGTATCTTTTAGCAGTTCCAATCCATGATCCTATTTTTTTTAAAACTATTGGAAAATCTTTAGGACCAATTACAATAATTGCCAAACCAACAATTATTAATATTTCAAACCAGCCAATCTGTGGCATTTGAATTAATCTTTGTTATTTAAATCTTGGTTGTTTGAATCTTGATTATTTTCTGAAATATTTTTGGGTTCAGAATCGTCCGTCACATCACTAGCCATGCCTTTTTTAAAACTTTTAATACCTTTAGCTACATCTCCCATTAAGCTAGAAATTTTACCTCTACCAAAGAGAAGAACAACCAATATAACAACTATAGCTATTTGCCAGAAACCTATGCTCATTTAAATCTTATACATCTTTTAGAATTATTTTTAAAGTACCTTTTTAGTCATCATCTTCAGATTTTAGTGTACTACTTAACATTTCATCAATGTTTGAATATATATTTTCTTTTTTCTCATCTTGTTTTTCTTTATAAAATTTACCTGTTCCAAAAATTGATGAGTCAATATTTGCACTATCAATTAAACCTGCTGAACCTAATTCATCGACAGTAGGTAAATCTGAGAGTTTTTGAAGATTAAAATGACTCAAAAATTCATCCGTAGTAACATATTGAATAGGTCTGCCTGGAACCTCTTTTCTTCCATGTGGCTTAACCCAATTTTGTTCCATCAATATATCAAGAGTGTTAGTGCCAAATGCTACACCTCTTATTTCCTCAATTTCAGCTCGTGTTACTGGTTGATGGTAAACAATTATAGCTAGAGTTTCTACTGCGGCTTGAGATAGTTTTTTTTCAACATTTTTTTGCTGAGACATGATTTTTGAAAGATTTTGAGCGGTTCTAAAAGACCATTTATTTGAAATGCAAACTAAATTTATGCCTCTATTACTATAATTTTCCTGAAGCTTTTCTAAAATTTTAGATATGTTATTTTTTTTTGTAACTCTACTTTCTATTGACGCAAGGTCTAATGGCTCAGCTGCAGCAAATAATATGGCCTCTACTTCACGCTCTGCTTCAGATAATGATGGTGGAAATTTTAAAATATTATTTTTTTTAACTTTATTCATTTTCTTTTATAAAAACGTCATCAAACAATTTATTTTGTTTGATTGAAATATTTCCTTCTTTAACAAGTTCAAGAGATCCAGCAAAAATACCTGCTGTACCAGTTTTGATTTGTTTTTTTTCCTTTAAAAATTTTTCAGGTATCAAATTATTGAGATTTTTCCAATCTAAAAGTTTTCCAAAAAAAGATTTAATTGTTTTAATGCCATCTTCAGTAGTCATTACTGGTAATTTAGGTATATTAATTCTCTGAAAATCTTTTTTCATTACTATTGATGAATAAGTTTTTAAAAGTTCATATAAATTTAATGAATAATTAGAATTATAAATAGATTTAATTTTACCTTTAATACCACGCATAAAAATTTCTCTTCCTAATCTTTTTCTTTGAAGCATTTGATCTGATAAAAGTCTAATTAATTCAAGTTTTTTTAACTGAAGTTTTAACTTTTCGGCAACTTCTAAAGCTTTAAATTCTTCTTCATCACTCTCTGGAAGTAGCAATTTAGATTTTAAATAAGTAAGCCATGTAGCGGTCAGTAAATATTCTGAAGCAAGTTCTAAATTTAAATTTTTTGCGTTTATAATAAATTCATGAAATTGATCAGCTAACTTTGTAATTGATATATTTTCTAAATTAACTTTTTGTGATTTCGCTAAATCAAGAAGAACATCCAATGGGCCGCTAAAGTTATCCAAATCAACACTGAATTTATGTGAATCGTAAGACATATTTTTTAATATTATCTTAAAAATTTATAAAATTGTGATGTTTTTTTGATTATAAAATTATCTACTAAAGGTGCATTTTCAGCAACTATTTTCATCTCTTTTAAATTACCATTGCAATGAAGTACTAAATTACAACCTGCGGATATAGCTTTTAACGTATTAATTTTTAAAGAACTTTTTAAAGATTTCATTGATATATCGTCAGTAATAATAATATTTTTATATCCAATTTTTCTTCTTATAATGTTAATTATTTTTTTTGAATGAGTAGCAGTATTAATAGGATCTATTTTTGTATAAACGACATGTGCAGTCATAGCAAAAAAAGTTTTTTTATTTTTAAATGGTAAAAAATGATTTCTATATAAATATTTATAATCTTTTTTAACATATGGTGTTTTCTTATGACTATCAACTTTAGCCAAACCATGTCCAGGAATGTGTTTAATAACATTAGCTATTTTTCTATTTTGGTACTCTTTAATGCAAAAATTTCCAATACGAGATACTATTTTAGGGTTTTTCGAAAATGAACGATCACCAATTATTTTATTAGCTCCTATCATCATTAAGTCCAAGACTGGTACAGTATTAATGTTAATACCTAATTCTTTTAATAAATATGATGTTTGACTTATATAAATTTTGAAATAATCACTGAATTTACTCTTATTTTTAATAAATAAATCTCCAAAATATTTAGACGAAAAAATTGAAGACTCTATTAGTTTGTTTAGTCTGTTAACACGACCACCTTCTTGATCTATTAGTATAGGATATTTTGGGTCATTAAATATTTTTTTTATATTGCTTGTTAAGATTTTAATCTGCTTAAAATTTTTTAAATTTCTTGAAAATAATATAACGCCCCATGGTTTATATTTTTTTAAAAAAAATTTCTCTTTTTTAGATAATTTTGTAGATTTTATACCTATTATAAAAGATTTTCTTTTTTTAATCATTTTGAATTAAATTCCAAAAATTGTATTTACTTTTTTTATTATTAGACTTGTTTTCAACATATTCTATAATATTGTCAGTATCATTCTTAAGTAAATTTAATTGATCTTTATATAAATTTATATTTTCATCATAATTAATTATTGATCTATAAGAATTTTTTTTGTTTTTATCTGAAAAATAATAACTGCCAATAAAAATAAAAAAAACAAAAATTGTTATTGTATATAATAAATATTTTAACTCTTTTCTCATCTACATTTGTTCTGGAGTTTCGACACCAAGAATTTCCATGCCTGATTTTATTACTATAGATATACTTTTTAAAAAAATAATTTTATCTTCAGAAATTTTATTATCTTCATTAATAAATCTAAAATTTTTGTTGTCTTTACCCATATTCCAAAGAGAATGAAACTCTGATGCTAATTCGAATAAATAAACGGGTATTCTATGGGGCTCTAATTTAGTAGAAGCTATATCAATACATTTTGGCCATTCTGAAATTTTTTTAAAAATTTTATTTTCTTCAGTCGAATAATTAAAATCATAATTAGATATGTTAATTTTTTCATTTATATTCAAGTTTGCATTTCTAAAAACTGAGCATATTCTAGCATAGCAATATTGAACATAATAAAGAGGATTTTCTTTTGATTTTTCTTTTACTTTTGTAAAATCAAAATCGAGCTCCACATCGCTACTTCTGCTAAGCATAATAAATCTTGTGGCATCTTTTCCTACAACATCAATTAAATCTTCAACTGTTATATAGTCACCTTTTCTTTTTGACATCTTAAAAGGTTTTCCATCTTTTATAAGTTTTACAAGCTGACTAACTTTACATTTAATTTTATTTTTATTACCAGAAAAAGCTTCAACAACAGAAGTAATTCTTTTTATATAACCAGCATGGTCTGCTCCAAGTATATTAATGAGTACATCAAATCCCCTACTTAATTTATTTTGGTGGTAAGCAACATCACCTGCAAAATAAGTCCAAGTGTTGTCTGACTTCTGTAAAGCCCTATCTTTATCATCACCAAAATTAGTTGATTTGAATAATAATTGATTTCTTTTAACCCAATTTGTGTTTTTTTCAGACTCTGGGGCTTCTATTTGTCCTTCATAAATAAAATTCTTTTTTCTAAGAATTTCTACCGATTTATCAACCTCATTGTTGTTAATTATATCTGTCTCGTGAACAAAATTATCATGTTTTATGCCAAGATTATTCAAGTTTGATTTAACAAATTTTAAAGATTGCTCAACAGATAACTTACTTAAATCATTTGATATAGGTTCAAAATTTGAAAAGTCTAATTTATTATTTTCATTAATAATATTGTTTGCAATATCTATTATATATTCTCCCGGGTACAAATTTGGATCATTACTTGGAAAAGTTTCTTTATAAAGAATTTCTCTAATTCTCAGATAAACAGATTTAGTAAAGCTTATAATTTGATTACCATAATCATTTACATAATATTCTTTAACTACATTATGTTTATTAAATTTTAAAATATTAGAAATAACATCTCCTAAAATAGCACCTCTGCAATGTCCTACATGCAAAGGTCCTGTGGGATTGGCTGAAACAAATTCAATCAGATAGTTTTTTTTAGTGACTCCATTTACAACACCATATGTATCTGGTTTTTTTATTAAATTTTTAATAAAATCAATCCAAAACTTATTATTAAATTTAATATTTATGAATCCAGGCTTAACAGCTTCAATTTTATCAATATAAACATCTTCTTTTTTTATAAGTATTATAATTTTATTTGCTAACTCTATTGGATTTGTAGAATTAATTTTTGCTAGTATCATTGATGCATTTGATGATACATCGCAATCAAAATGTTTAGGTGGTATTTCAACATTTATAGAATCGAGATTGTCAGGTAGTTTTAGTGAACCATTTTTACTTTCTTCTACTACAATTTTTTTAATTTTTTCTAAATAAATATCAAAAATGTTCATTTATTATTATTATATAAGTTAATGGCATATCTATCTGTCATTCCAGATATAAAATCTGCGATAGTTCTATTTTTATTTTTTTTTTAAATCTGATTTATTTAAAAACTTATATGGATTTTTTGAAATTAAGCCATATAATTTTTTTAATATTTTCTTACCATTTTCATTTTTTATAATTACATTCTTGTTTCTATACATTTTTGCTTTTAGAAATATTTTAATTTCTTTTTCAATGTTAATAAATTTATTTGAAAAACATACTAATGTTTTTTGTGAATTATAAATTTTTTCAATATTATTAATCTTATTTTTTTTAATATTTTTTATTGTATTATTTATTAAATCTTTTACCATTTTATCAATAGAATCTCTTATAATTTGATATATTAGAATATTATGATTATGACTATTTTTATTTTTTTTATGAAATTTATAAATTTCTTTAAAAAAATCTATCTCTATAAGATCTTCCAGTCTAAATAGATTGGCCTTTATTCCATCTTGAATATCATGATTATTATAAGCAATATCATCAGAGATTGAAGAAATTTGAGCTTCCAAAGAAGCAGATTTATTAAAAAAAATTTTACTTAAATTATTCAATCCAATAATTTTATTTATTTTTGAAGTATTTGTTATTGGACCGTTATGTTTTAACAATCCATCTAAAGTCTCCAAAGTTAAATTTAATCCTTTAAATTTTAGATATTTGTTTTCTAAAAACATTACAATTCTTAACGTTTGAAGATTATGGTCAAATCCACCATGCTTGTGCATGCATTCATTTAAGGCTTCTTCACCTGCATGACCAAATGGTGTATGACCCAAGTCATGTGCAAGACTGAGTGTCTCTGCTAGATCTTCATTTAAACCGAGGTATCTTGCTATAGACCTAGCTATTTGAGCAACTTCTATCGAATGAGTAATTCTAGTTCTATAATGATCGCCTTCCGTATTTACAAATACTTGAGTTTTATGTTTAAGCCTTCTAAATGAAGCGCTATGAATAATTCTATCCCTGTCTCTCTGGAATGGTGTTCTGTATTTATTAACAGATTCTTTATAAATACGTCCTTTGCTTTTAAATAAACCTAATTTTGTGAACTTTTTCATACTTTAAATTGATTAATTTAATATTATATTAGTAATATCAGTGTTGAAAAATGAATAAAGAAATTAAATTTACAGATAACGCAATAAAACAGATCAACTATCTACTCTCCAAAAAAGATAAAGGGTCCTTTTTTAGAATCGCGATAAAAGGTGGTGGTTGTTCTGGATTTAAATATGATTTTTCTTTTGAAGAAAAACCTAGCAACGAAGATTTAAAATTTAACAATATAATTATTGATAAAACTTCTGCCGATCTTTTAAAAGGTTCAGAGATCGATTACGCAACTGATTTAATTGGAGACTCATTTAAGATTTCTAACCCACAGAGTAAATCTTCTTGCGGTTGTGGAGTATCTTTCTCGCTTTAATGATTATTAGCTCCTGGAATGTTAACTCAGTAAGAGCTCGAATTGATAATATTAAAGAATACTTAAAAAAATTCTCACCAGACATATTAATGATGCAGGAAATCAAAACTCCTGATGAAACTTATCCTTATGATGATTTTAATTTGCTAAAATATGAAAATTATGTATTTGGTCAGAAAAGCTACAATGGTGTTGCTATCGTTTCAAAAAAAAAATTAAACAATATTCAAAATGATATTTTTAAAGATAAAAATAAACAATCAAGAATAATATCAGCAGAAATCAAACATAAAAAAAAAGATATAATTTTAATAAATATTTATACTCCAAATGGAAATCCGGTTGATACAGATAAATATACCTATAAAATTTATTGGCTAGACAGCTTAATTAAAAAATTAAAATCTTTATCTAGAAAAAATGAAAATATAATTGTTGGAGGCGACTTTAACATCATACCATCAGCTGAAGATGTTCATAATCCGAAAAGTTATGAAAATGATGCTTTATTTAGATTAGAAATAAGAAAAAAATTAAGAGAATTAATTAATTTAGGTTTTCATGACGCTTATAGACATATTTATCCTGAAAAAGAAGGATATACCTTT
>MDSW01092030.1_pt1 | contig 24573 bp, 1 predicted proteins | sample 811171 | NCBI WGS metagenome assembly MDSW01 (sample SAMN05326641, study PRJNA326480) | marine metagenome | isolation source: seawater | place: Atlantic Ocean: North West | collected 2012 | reverse complement strand
TGAATGAAATACTTGGAATCAGTAAAATTATAAGCAGTATTCTATACATAATTAAAAGTATCTAGGTGATTTAATAATATCTTTCTTCTTGAACATAAAATCATATCTTAGTAGAATCTCGTGACTTCCTCCATTATACTTGAAGGTTGTGTTTCCGACAGAGTAGTCATAGGAATACCCTATAGCAATATTATCATTTAAATTAATTCCAGCCATTAAACCTAAACCTCCACCTATTTTTCCTGTAGGTAAGATTCTTCCGAAAGCCGTTCTAGCCATTCCGCCTAACCAAAATAAATCTTTGAATACAGCATAGGCACTTAAATCTAAGTTTACAGGAGCATTTTTTGTTGCTTTAAGGTAGACACTAGGTCTCAATTTAATATCTCTATTTATCTCAAAAAGCGCACCAGCAATAGCAAAATAATGCCTTTGTGACTGATCAAATTCCTTCTCAAGTAAGTTAGGAATAGATAAACCAGCATACCATTTTACTGTATTATAATAGATTCCTGCACCAATATTTGGTAAAAATTTTCTTCTTACTTCTCTACTGAAAGAAGGATCAATCTGGTCAGGGTCTCCAACATCAAGATCTAGAGATGAAAAATCGGAGCTAAAAGCATTTCCACCACCCTTTATCCCGAAAGAAAGTTTATGACCACTTTGTGTTACTCGTAGGTGATAAGCCAAGTCTATATTAAAATTTGTAGATTTTATCGGACCAATTTTATCGTTTAGAATAGTAAACCCAAAACCTAACTCATCATTAAAAAGAGGAGAGTTTATTGATAACGTCTGAGTTTTAGGAGCACCATCAAAGTTTATCCACTGAGATCTTAGTACTGTGAGCACACTCAATACCTCTCTTGAACCAACGTATCCAGGATTAATAGACTGAGTATTAAACATATAATGACTGAACATAGCGTCTTGCTGTGCCCTGACAGTGTACGTAGAACAAATTATTAATAAGAATACTATTACCTTTTTAATCATCTCTTTTCAAATTTACTCATTTCATCTTCTAATATAAACAATTCCTTTTCTGTACCTATTATCTTCGTCTACTGCGTTACCATCTACGTCAGTATCACCAAGATCAATTACGTAGAAGTATACAGTTTCTGGAAGTAACTTACCGTTTGTGTAACCATAGTTTGCAATACCTTCAAAGTACTTAGTAGGGTCATCATTTTCATATCCATCCATCTCAAACACTTTAAGTTCCCATCTGTTATAGATCTGTACTGTATTGTTTGGATAGAAGTCAATTCCAGTAATAAACCATGTGTCGTTTATTCCGTCATTATTTGGAGATATACCTTGAGGTATATGTAAGTCTCTAAATTTCACATCTAAGACTACCTCATCAGAAAGTACAAAAGCACATTTGTATCCTTGAGCAGTAACTTTAACTCTGTATAGAGTGTTATTATCTTCTTCGTAGGTAACATTTGAAATAGTTAAGGAGTCTGTATCAGCACCAGAGTAATCGAGTCCGTTTGATAAATCCGTCCATGTGGTATCTTGCTCATCATCAGAAACTTCACCTCTCTGCCACTGGAATTCAGCATCTAAGTCTCCATCTACTGTAACATCAACAGCATACGATACATCATCACCTTGGAAAACAGTTCCAGCATATTCAGGCTGTGAATTAATTGTTACAACAAGTACTAGAGCATCGTAACAATCTAAAATTCCGTTATTATCTGAATCTACTGGTTCAATGTAACCATCTTCATCTTCAGTAATAACAAGTCCACTTCCATCAATTTCTGGTGTTCCAAGTCCAAGGATACCGTCACCATCTAAATCTGAGAATCCAGCCTCTATAACATCATTACAACCGTCATCATCACTGTCTAAATCTAAGTAATTTGGTATACCATCATCACCTAAATCTTCTGAAACATCACTGTTAGGTTGTCCAGTATCTTCTGACTGATCAGCCATTCCATCATTGTCTGAGTCAGTGTATCCATCGTCATTGCTGTCTATCATACCATCATTATTAGTATCTAAATCAGCAAACTCATTTACACCATCTTCATCAAAGTCTGCATCTATACCGTCTCCACCTTCAATCACATCGAATATACCGTCGTTGTCAGCATCAAGGTCTTGGTAGTCATTTGCACCATCACCATCAGAATCTATTACTGGAGTATCTTCAGAGTCGTCAGCCATTCCATCTCCGTCTGCATCTGAGTATGTAAAGTCATCATTATTATCTAAGGTGTCAATTACTCCGTCACCATTAGTATCAAATACACCGTCTCCTCCCTCTATAACATCTTGGATTCCGTCGTTGTCAGAGTCAATATCTACAAAATCAGGATAAGAATCATTGTCGGTATTTGTCGCTGGAGTAGATTCGGCATCATCGTCCATTCCATCTGCATCATTATCAGTGAATCCGTCATCATTTGAATCAATTACCCCGTCGTTATTAGTATCTAAAGAACTATCTCCACCTTCTTCTACGTCATATATTCCATCGTTATCCGAGTCTAATTCCAAATGATTTGGAAGACTATCTCCGTCAGAGTCTAAAGAAACTGTAGGTTCAGAGTCATCATCCATCCCGTCGTTATCGTTGTCAGAGTACCCAGTATCTCCAGAATCAATGGCTCCATCAGCATTGGTATCAAGATTTCCATCGCCCGATTCAGTTACGTCATGAATTCCGTCGTTATCAGAATCAATATCTAAGTAATCAGGAGTTTGGTCTCCATCTGAATCCGTAGGGTTAGTATAAAGCGTTGGATCAAACATACCATCTCCATCCATATCAATGTAATTATCATCGCTAGAGTCTAATTCTCCATCATTATTAGTGTCAAGTAAACCATCTCCACCCTCAACAACATCAAATATTCCATCATTATCAGAGTCAATATCTTGGTAATCTGGGAACCCATCATTATCAGATTCAGTTACAGGAGTTGTCTCAGAGTCGTCATCCATTCCATCACCGTCAACATCTTCAAAATCATCATCATTTTCATTAATCCAACCATCTCCATTAGTATCTAAATCACCGTCTCCACCCTCTACAACATCCTGAATACCGTCATTATCTGAGTCAAGGTCTATGTAATCAGGTAGGTCATCAGAATCTGTCTCCGTTACAGGAGTAGATTCAGAGTCGTCATCCATTCCATCATTATCAGTGTCAGAGTATCCGTTGTCATTGCCATCAATAACTCCGTCTCCATTAGTATCCAAGTCTGCGTCTCCACCCTCTTCAACGTCGTGGATTCCGTCGTTATCAGAGTCGATGTCAAGGTAATTTGGTAAGTCGTCAAGATCAGAATTTAATTCTAGCGTGATTTCAGCGTTATCGTTCATTCCATCACCATCAAGGTCAGTATATCCATTGTCTCCGCTACAAATACAACCAATTACACCATCCCCATCTAAATCCAAATCTCCATCTCCTCCTTCTATAACATCAAATATTCCATCATTATCAGAATCAATATCTACGTAATTAGGGTTACCGTCTCCATCAGAGTCAAGAGCTGATGTTGTTTCAGAATCATCGTCCATTCCGTCACCATCGGCATCTAGATAGTCATCATCATTCTCGTCAATTACTCCGTCATTATTCGTGTCTAGGTCTCCGTCTCCTCCCTCTTCAACGTCATGGATTCCATCGTTATCAGAGTCGATATCAAGGTAATCAGGCACACCATCACCTAACTCATCACCGTCAGTGTGAGTAACCGGTGTTGTTTCTGAATCATCGTCCATTCCGTCAGCATCCGAATCTTCGTATCCTGTATCATTTTCGTCTATAACACCATCATCGTTCGTGTCTAGGTCTCCGTCTCCACCCTCAACAACATCATGGATTCCGTCGTTATCAGAGTCGATATCAAGGTAATTAGGGTTAGAGTCACCATCAGTATCAGGAGTTAGAGTAGGCTCTGAATCGTCATCCATTCCATCACCATCAGCATCTAGATAACCATCGTCATTAGAGTCAATAACACCGTCTCCGTTAGTATCTAAGTCTCCGTCTCCACCCTCTTCAACGTCGTGGATTCCGTCGTTATCGGAGTCTATATCAAGGTAGTTAGGGTTACCATCACCATCATAATCAGGTGCTGGAGTAAGCTCTGAGTTGTCATCCATTCCGTCCTTATCAGCATCTACAAATCCATCATCTTTAGAATCTATTACTCCGTCGTTATTCGTGTCTAGGTCTCCGTCTCCACCCTCAACTACATCATGGATTCCGTCGTTATCAGAGTCGATATCAAGGTAATCTGGTCTACCGTCTCCGTCATAGTCTGGCTGGTCTGTTTTTTCTGAGTCGTCAGCCATTCCGTCTTCGTCTTCGTCAGCAAAGCCATCATCCAACTCATCAATCATACCGTCTCCATTAGTATCCAAATCACCGTCTCCACCTTCAACTACATCAAATATTCCGTCATTATCTGAGTCAATATCTAAGAAATCAGGAGTTCCATCACCGTCATTATCAGGTTCAGGTGTATCTTCTGCATCATCTGCCATGCCGTCTTCATCCAAGTCAGCAAAGCCATCATCCAACTCATCAATCATACCATCTCCGTTAGTATCTAAGTCTCCATCACCACCTTCTATTACATCAGGAATACCGTCATTGTCAGAATCTAGATCTAAGTAGTTAGGGATGCCATCTCCATCTGTATCTCCAAACCCTTCTTCAATATTTGGAATACCGTCGTTATCAAGGTCAATATCTGTTACAACAGTCATGAAAGCGGCATTTGAAGGGGTTTCATCAGCACATACACTTGATGGGATGTCCACTAATACTCTGTAGTAAGTTGAGTCAACAAGAGTATCAATATTCATGATAAATAATGTATCTGCAGTTGATCCTTTATAGATTAATGTGTCAAATATATCTTGTTCCCTCTCTATATAGACCGTATCATCTGTAACATTTGTCCACACAATTGAGTCAGAAGACTTCTGCCACTGGTACGATAAGCTGTCAGTTGAGTTGACTTCTACAAATACATATCCTGTAGTTCTGTCTGGAACCTGTACATCCATAGGGTGTGTTGTTATCTCGATAGTAAAGTCATCTTCCTCCTTGAAATCGTATACACCTGACGAGTCTGCGTCTAGTGGATAGATATATCCTGCAATAACTGTATCAGCCATTACAGTATCATCAGAGGTAATTAGTCCGTCATTATTTGTATCGAAACAAAGTACCTGACCAAGTTTATTTACAACGACAGGACTAGTACACAGTATTCCATCACCGTCAGGATCATTAAATCCAGCTTCAAGTACGTCATTACATCCGTCATTATCTGAATCAAGATCGTAGTGGTTAGGAATTCCATCGTTATCGTAATCATCATCATTTTCAGAATCTATCACTTCTAGAGTATCTACAATTCCGTCATTATCGTCGTCAATATCAATGTCGTTAGGGATACCATCTTCATCGTTATCGTTGGAAACCATAACAGGTATTGCTGCAGTTGTGTCGTTAACCCCGCAAGCATATGCTGGCGAAGAAGCTATCATCTTGAACTGATAACCATTGAATGAAAGAGGTGCCTCTATAATTGTTAAAGTATCAGTATTTGCTCCTTCAAACTGAGGGAAATTTACTGGAATGGTAGACCAGAATTTTCCAGTATCTGTACTCATTTGCCACTCATAATTGACGGTACCTACTGCTTCTACAACAGTACCTAACACTATTGTTTCACCACCATCAACCCTATCAGTTCTAGGTTCTGAGATTATTATAGCAGAAGAACCTACTTCTAAGAAATCTTCTTTTCCATTTAAGTCACCATCTCTTGGTGTGTAGTATCCTGTTGTTGTAGTCTTGTCAGCACTTAGTATTACTCTACCATCATCATCAACCTCAACTGGACTATTTCCTAAAATTCCATCAGGGGAATCTATAACTCTTCTTTCTAGACTTGGTACCCATTTCCAATTTCCAGCAGGTTCGCAGTTATCACAAGGAAGGTCTTGGTAGAGCCCTATCCAGAAATTAGAACCATATTTATTATTTAATGCTTGCCACTCTTCCTGAGAGCTTATAACTACAAGGTATGCACCAGGTATTGCGTCTGCACTAGCCTTAGCCGCATTCCATCCCATTCCACTATTTGAGTAGTAGTAGGTATGACCATTATATACATGTCTGTATCTATATCCGGATATATCCCCCTCTACTATCTCTGAAAATTCTATTACATGGTATCCTCCCCAAGTTTCAGATATATCATTATATCCTTGTGAAATTAAATTCGCATGGTGTTCATTATTACTTGAGTTATTAGGATTCCAGCCTGATGGATACCACGTTATATCTTCGTAAATAGTATCGTAAGGAGTATAATAGAAGTCGTTATCAATAAATCCAGCTTCAGTTACGTCTGGACACCCATCATTGTCAGAATCTAAATCGAACCTGTTTGGTATCCCATCTCCGTCAGTGTCAAGAGTATCTCCACCCTCCTTCAAATCATATATACCGTCGTTATCATCATCAAGGTCTTCATCGTCAGGAATTCCATCTTTGTCGTTATCTGGCAGAATTTCTAGTAGTGCAATCTGAGAGAATACTCCAGGATCACAGGCAAACGCTGGATTTCTTACTTTAGTTCTGTAAACGTTTCCATTTAACGATTTAGCAGCATCTGGTATATATAATGTATCGTTGCTTATTCCAGTATATGTTAAACTATCAGCCTCAGTAATGTCTACCCACGTAGCAGCAGAGTCTGTGCTCACCTGCCAGTCGAATACCACGTTTCCACTTTCGTCACCTTCTAACGTACCAGAGACGTTAATGTCTTTCACGTACTGGTAATTCCATGAACTCGAGTTACTTGTTGAAGCAGTGAAACCAAAATATACCTCGTCCTGACCAAATATCTCACTTACCATGTCAATATTCCAGTCTAATATTTCCAAGCCGTCAATATAAAGAGTAAGCCTCTTAGTCTGCATATCCCAAGAGACAGTCACGTCGTGGTACTCACCATCCTCAATCTCTCCTAGATTCTTTGCAGTTGCGTAACTCCAGTTTCTTTGACTGTTTTTGATAGTTACTGGGAACAAGTAATCATCGATGTCAGATTCTGAGGTGTGTGTATCAAAATCAAGTACTACAGCATTAGATATGTTACCATTATGGTATCCTTTACTATCACCAGTACTCCCGTAGGCGTCAGTACCCCTAGACTGCAACACAAAAGCAAGACCTTCCCCCCCATATGTGTCTCTATCTCCAAAGTATAGCTTAGATGTGATGACGAAGTTTCTCGAGATATCTATCTTCTTGTCATTCCACAGCTGTCCGTCTCTCCAAGTAGAATTTGTTAGGTTAAAATAACTTCCATTTTCTACCCAATATGCGTTATCTATTGGAACCCAGTCACTCTGGTTAAATGGATAACTATTCATTGCACCACCGACTGCAGTACCTCTAGCTATAAAGTATAGGTCAGAACCTTCTGTTCCAGATGTCGTGTCAGGGCTTGATACCAGTACAGCAATAGTACCATATTCTAAGAAGTCATATCTACCAGACCCGTCATTATCAGCAGGTAATGTGTAGCCGTCTGTACCTGATGTTACAAGACCTAGTGAGTCTACAGTCACTGGAGAGTTACCTAGTAGTCCGTCGTCGTCACCGTCAGTAAATCCTGCTTCTACAGCATCAAGGCATCCGTCGTTATCAGAATCTGGGTCGAAGTGGTTAGGGATACCGTCACCATCAGTATCACCATCAGTCTCTAAACTATCTAAAATACCATCGTTATCGTCATCTAAGTCAATTTCATCAATGATTCCGTCATTGTCATTATCTAGGAATATAGCAACCCTTATACAGTCTCCTCCAGATTCAGGAAGACAAGCGTAGGCAGGGTCAATAACTGCTCTTCTTATCCTCACCCCGTCGAGAGTAGAAGTAGCGTTTTTCAAGATTAGATTTTCAGTATCTACACCTTCAAATGTAGGTGTTCCAGCAAATCCACTAATTGGGAAAGGATTATCCATCTCATCATTAAAGAATGACCCTGTAGAACAACCCCTACAGTTCATCCAGTCATTTACGTTAAAGATAGAAGAGTAAATTCTTCCGTCTTTCCTGTATGCCCATCCTAGTGTATACTCCCAAAGCTCACCAGATCCATCTTTTCCAGGTTCTCCGAAAACATCTACAATAGTATCGTTTTTGTATAGAATAATAGCTTCGGTACCATCAAAGTCATTAAATAGTGACTCTTGAGAAGGTTGATCAGAAAACCAAGCCTCGTGGTAAAAATTATTAGAAGATATCGTGTAGAATTCACCAGAATCTAGTGATATAGATCTCAAAGAATAGTCTTGTCCATCAGCTTTCTCACCATTACTAGCTATCTCTATACCGTAAATACCCAAGTCGGCAATATCTTCAAGGGCATATAACTCTATCAAAGAAGGCTCAACTGAAGAAATAGCACCCCTGAAAACACCTGTCATCATAAGTCCAGGAGATTTCTCGATAATTGTACAATTAGAACAATCTTCGTTACACATCTGCCACACAACATCTCCAGACCCATCATATGTTACTGATGTTGTGAAAGTAGTGTCAGAACGTTCTTTAATTATTATAATATCATCATCTTCGTAGCTGTCTGAGAACTCAGGGATATCACCTACCTGCTGGAAGTCGTAGACTCCGTCCTCGTCAAGGTCGTTAGGCTCTTTGTATCCCTTGAATATTGATCCTTCTGAGTTTGCATCAACCTCGCAGACACTCTTGATGTATACTCTATGCTCTTGGCTGTAGTTGTAATTATCAGCTGCGAAACCAAGATTTGCTAAGTTGGAACCATTAAATACATCATTGACTAAATCCACCTGATAGGTCATGATCTGCTGACCCTCGAACTCAACTGAAATAGTCTTTGCGGAAGCACTCCAGCTAAATTTAAATGTTTTCCATTTACCGTCCTCAATATTACCGAGATCAACAATATTTATTGGTCTCTTAATATGGTCATTCGTGGGATATAAAGAGTTCTGTGTTACACCAAGAGAACCTGTTCCAGCGATATTATTACCATTGATATGGAGTGAAGAGTGGTCATTTACAATATCGAAACTACCATCATTATGAGTATCAAATTCTATTGTTAGTACATTTTCGTACTGGCTAACGTAATAAGCCCAATTACCTCTAGCCACATTATCATCAGTTTTTCCAGTTAAGTTAAATGCTATACCGCTTCTTGCAGCATCGTTTGTTCCAAAATAAAGATCTGCCTCAATTATAAAATCACCCCTAAGGTCTACTCTCCCATTATTTGGTGAACTATTTCTAAATATCGTACCCCATTGCCAACTAGTGTTAGAAAGTCTATAATATCCAGGAGATCTTTCAGAGTCATTAATAAATATTGCTTGATTTCCTGTAGTCCATGACATGTTGGTGTTAGGATCATCATCACACGCTCCGTCTATTATACATACAACCTTACCCACAGCGTCCACAACTACTGGGCTCGTGCAGAGTACTCCGTCTCCGTCTGGATCTTCGAATCCAGCTTCTATTACGTCATCACATCCGTCATTATCTGAATCTAGATCGAACCAGTCTGGGATACCGTCATTGTCAGTATCTCCTCCTCCCTCGATAGAATCTAATATACCGTCGTTATCATCATCTAAATCAATAAAGTCAATAATTCCATCTTTATCGTTATCATCACCAAGTTTTATTCCACCAGGAATAGAAGGTGTTTCAGGAGCACAAGCATAAGTAGGTGTACTAGCAACAATTCTAAACTTGTAATCTGTCATGCCAAATGTGACGTTTGTTATCGTCAGTGTCGTATCAGTAATTCCAGAGAAGAATGTAGTATCTTCACCATCCACGAGTGTATCAACAACGTCAGTCCACGTATCTACACCATTTTCACTGTACTCCCAGTGATAAAGTATCAATCCATCTGCTGTGAAAGAACCTGTGAATGAGGCGTTTTCACCAGCAATAAGAGTATCATTTACAGGAATAGTATTTGGTAGTGGAGCAGAACCTGCTTCTAAGAAATCAGGAGTTCCATTCTCATCTAAATCATTAAGAACATTGTAGCCAGGAGGGTCCCAATCGACCGTACCAACATTTGTAATTTCAGCACCTGGTAATCCTAACACTCCGTCTCCATCCGGATCGTCGTAACCAGCTTCTATAACGTCGTTACAGCCGTCTCCATCAGCATCTGGATCCTTATGGTTTGGAATTCCGTCTCCATCAAGATCTATGTCTTTACCCTCAATTATATCAAGAATTCCATCATTATCATTGTCAATATCCTTCCAGTCTGGAATATCGTCGTTATCATAATCATCAAAATTGAGTACTCTAACAGGATTAGAGTATACAGTGTCTCCACAGTTAAATCCTGGAGTTGCGAGCACTACCCTAAACTTATTGTCTGCGTAGTCGAGAATATTGTTAATATTGAGAGTATCTGTTGTTACCGTTGTGAAGTCACCTCCGTTATCAAGGTTAGACCAGTCGTCTCCAGTTGTATCTTCAAGAATTTGCCACTGGTAAGTGATAACAGATTTTGAGGAAGCTCTAACAAATATTTTTACTGCATCAGTGTAGTATACCTGGTCATTAGGTTGTCTCGTGATTTCTACCTGTGATCCAGCCTCTTTGTAGTCCATTACACCGTTTCCGTCTAAATCAAGAGCAGAAGGTGTAGTATATCCTCCCCAGTTAAGTACTAATCCTTTTTCGTCAACGACTACAGGTGAAACATCACCAAGAACACCGTCATTGTTAGCATCTGAAAATCCTGCCTCTACAGCATCAGGACATCCGTCGTTATCTGAATCTAAATCAATGTAGTTAGGGAAACCGTCACCATCTATATCTGTTGTGTCTTCGTATATGTTAAGGATACCATCGTTATCTGCGTCATCATCAAGTTTATCTACATACCCATCATTATCAAAATCAGGTAAGAAAACTTTCAGTGTAGACACATCAGTAGAAACAATTTGATCACAAGCAAACCCAGGAGTTGTCATCTCTAGGTTAAACAAATAACCATCCATTGAATAAGGAATGTTCTCTATTCTTAAAGTATCGGTATTTACACCAGAAATTATCACTGGTTCTCTATACGATCCTATTGGGAATGAGTAGAATATTGTGTCACCGTCTTCAACTCTGTAGTCATTAGTACCATCACCTGCAAGTACATTATTAGCTTCGCCATCTAGACACTCATAACAATTAGTCCAGTCTTGAGATCTGTAGTAATTAGAAACTTGTGTTGTATCTTTCTTATATCTCCATCCTTTGTTGTAAGATTCTGATTCTGTATCACTTGCTTCTACTCTATCAATTTCTATGAAGTTATCTTCTTCATACCCTTCCTCAGAGTATTCTAATATCACATCTTTAGTTCCTGTTAACTGAGTATTTAGAGTAGACCATCCATCCCATTTTTGATTATCTAGATTAAAATCTTTATTTGGTCCACTATTTGCAAAATAATTTCTTGTCTCCCAGTCTTTATAAATAACGTAGTAGAACTCTCCCTTAGCAAGAGTCTTACATGTATTTGCACCAAGATAAAAAGGATTAGAACTAGAACCCACTTGAAGCCTATAGTCTCTTGTACAGTCAATATCTTCCAGAGCTTTTAACTCTATTAATTTAGGTCTAGAACCATTAATATTTCCTTCCATCACACCTGTAATCATAATAGGTGGTGTTTTCTGTAGAGATCTGAATGTTGTAGACCCGTCGTCACTCTGTTGCCACCTCTTAATAAGTGTGCCTGGAGCACTTCCTGATCCAACAAAAATTGTGTCGCCAGCAAGCAATACGTTAAGGTTAGAAGGACTATTCGTAATTTCTACTGTATCTCCAGCTTCAATATAGTCACTTATGCCATTTCCGTCGAGGTCATTTGGAGTTGAGTAGCCGTCAATTCCACTTGTCACAAATCCGTTAATATCTACAAATAAGTTTTCTGGACCGAGATATCCGTCACCATTATCATCTGTAAATCCAGCCTCCAATACATCTGGACAACCATCATTATCAGAATCTGGGTCAAGGCAGTTTGGTATGTCGTCACCATCAGTATCTATTAAACAACCTTCCATAAGATCTGAAATACCGTCATTATCAGAGTCAAGATCAACATAATCTGGTATTTGATCACCATCTGTGTCAGTCATAGCCTCTACCCTAATATTAGAACATAAAGACGTGACAACGGTATCACACTTAAATCCAGGTGTAGTAACTAACACCCTGAAATTCTTGTTGTCATAAGAGAGAGGAGTCCTAACAATTGTTAACGTGTCATTTTTTACTCCAACAAACTCCGAAGGACCAGAAAATTTAAATAGTGGGTATCCATTATTTACAATGTCGTTACCATTTTCTGTTTGCCCTCCAATATTTGAGTAGACGTTTTTAACAATAGTCCAGTCATCAGGTTCATATAATGAAGATGCGGCTCTACCATTTTTTCTGTATGCCCATCCCTCGTCGATATCCCAATCAGAGTCTTTTGCAGTCTCAGAGTGGTCACCATAAACATCTATCTTTCTCCATTGATTATTAGGTGTATTTTTATCGAATAATGTCAAGTTAAACCTATTATATCGTGACATATAATAAGGTAGATTTGAATTAAATGTCTTGTATGGAACCGTAGCTTCGTCACTAAAGAAATCCTCCCATCTACCATGATTACTATTACCGGAATAGTATAACATTATGTATTGCCCTGCATCAATGGTACCACTAAAAGTTAAATCTGGGTAAGTATTAGATGTTGATTCGTCTACTCTGATTCCGTAATCAGAAAGATTTTCAATATCCCTAACTGCATAAAGCTCGATACCCTTATGATACGCCCAACTGTTATTACCCTTATTATTTGACTCAAAAATTCCTGTAATCATCAGAGATGGCGACTCATTAAGGTCAGTCCAGTTCTCACAGTCGTCACTTATCTGCCACTGATAATCTAGAACTGCGTCAGATGAGGCTTCAACTATAATATCAAGATTACTAAATTCTGCAACATTATTTTCTTTGTTTGGTTCTACATCAATTATTGGCTGAGAACCAGCTTCTAAGTAGTCATAAACATCATTTCCATCAAGATCATGAATTTCATCAGATTTGTAACCGCCATATCCTACTACCCTACCATCATCATCAACTTGTGCAGGTATATCCTTATTACCATCATTATCTATGTCTACAGAGTCACCTAATATACCATCTCCGTCAGCATCAACATATCCTGCCTCTATCACATCGGGGCATCCGTCATCATCAGAATCAAGATCAAATCTGTTCGCGACACCATCTCCATCAAGATCGTCAATAAACTCATCTATATCATCGATACCATCGTTGTCGTCGTCCATGTCATCAAGGTCTTGGACGCCATCACCATCATTATCTGGAAGAGCTATAAGTCTTGCAGCAATAGTAGTATCATTATCACCACAGATAAATCCTGGTGTGCTGAGGATAGCTCTGTAAAGGTTACTATTCAGCGTTGTAGATATAGGATCTACAGTTAACTTATCAGTATTACCACCAGAATAAGGAGGAATGTCTGTTATATTAGCCCACGTATCTCCGTTGTCTGTACTAACTTGCCACTGGTACCCAATAGGTGAAGTAGCAGTTCCAGCAACTGCAAATTCTTCAGATTTTCCTTGAGAAGAAACAATATTAACAGGGTTTGTAATTGAGGTTAGAGGTCCTCCAGCTTCACGGTAGTCATAAACACCATTATCATCACTATCGTACTCATCTTGAACTGCATATTCGTGCCCAGAAACATCAACTAGTCCAACTCCTGCTGTTATAGGTGGAGGACCGATTCCTGGTCTTCCGTCTTCGTCTGGGTCATCATATCCCGCTTCAATTACGTCATAACACCCGTCATTATCTGAGTCTAAATCCAGATAATCTGGTGTTCCGTCACCATCCGAATCAAGATCATCTTCTTTACCCTCAAGATCATTTAAGATACCGTCGTTATCTGAGTCAAGATCAAACTGGTTAGGGATACCGTCACCATCAGAATCGTCTTTCGCAGTGAGCATAGCAGCATATGAATACACAGGGTCAGCACATGCTAGAGCAGGAGTAATCACTTCAATCCTGTAGTAGAATCCATCAATATCCTCTGTAACACCGGTTAGGGTTAGTGTAGTAGTAGTTACACCCGAGTAATATGATCCATTATCAAGATCTGTCCACGTAAGTGTATCGTCATCACTAACTTGCCACTGGTAGGTGATAGTAGGATCACCACTAACTTCAATTCTGAATTCACCATCATCACCGCCTTGCCTCACGATGTCAATCGGGTGAAGTGTTATAGAAGGTAGAGAACTAACCTGTATGAAGTCTTGTGTACCGTCAGAGTCTGCATCTGCCGGAGTGTCATAACCATGAGAGTCTACCTTTCCATCGTCATCAACACTAGGTGTTCCAGAACCAATTACTCCGTCTTCATCTGGATCTTCAAAACCTGCCTCTATAACGTCAGGACAGCCATCACCATCTGAGTCGTCGTCTATTCTGTTAGGGATACCGTCATTATCAGTATCTTCATTTTCACCACCCTCATCTTCATCTAAGATTCCGTCGTTGTCGTCGTCAGAATCAAATCTATCAGCTACACCATCACCATCAGTATCAATAGGATTAACTGAAATTGTAGCTACACAGGAAGTGTCTGACTCACCGCATCCGAATGATGGAGTAGAAACTTTAACCCGTACAAATGATCCGTGATAATCGTCATATAATACATTTCGAAGTGTTAATTCGCTTGTTGTAGAACCAAGTAATGACCCAGTTGCGTAGGTCTTAAGAGTATAAGGCGTAGAAGCATTTGCGTTTGTGGTAGACGTACCAAAACAATCTTTACAAACTATCCAGTCACTGACATTAAATGTAGTTGAAGGATACTTATTATTTTTTCTTTTCATCCAGCCTTGGTAATATTCCCAGTCTTTACCAGTGCCGTCTTCACCTTTAACACCGATCACATCTATAACATCTGTGTCATTATTAAAGTTGTTATTATTGTCTTTTTTATTCCATACTAAAGAGAAGGCATCATCTCCATCATATAATCCATAATAAAGAAAATTACCCGTATAATATGTTTTTGCGTACCCTGTACTATAGGAAGTATTGAAGAAATTATCAAAATTGCCAGATATATAGTATAGTAATATCATATCACCCTTCTTGACACTTCCACTTAATTCTGTAAATGTTCCCCACCACGCCACACTAGTTGATCCATTGGAATAATTAATAACCCTATACTCAGATAAATCATCAATATCTTTTAGTGCGACCAGTTCTATAAACTTAGGTCTTCCTCCATCATTAGTTGAATTTCGACCTTGTCCTAGACCTACAAACATCAGACCGGGTTCTGTTATATCTGACCAATTTTTTCCCGAGTCACTACTTATCTCCCACTGGTAAGCAATATCTCCTGTTGTATTTGTTCCTAAACCTGAGAAAACTGCGACTTCTCCCTCTTCAACTATCACAGAATTAGGACATTCAACTGCAGTTATGCTAGAACCCTCCTGCAAGAAATCGTATTGACCGTCATTATCAAGGTCAAAAGGTTCATCGTAAGAAGCAAAGTCATTTACCCTACCGTTATAAGAATTGTTATAAGAATCAATAGCTGGATTACCTAGTGAGTTGGTTGAATCTACAAACATTGTAGAAACATGATCAGGACCAACTAAACTATCACCATTAAGATCCGTAAACCCGGCCTCTGTAACATCTGGGCAACCGTCGTTGTCAGAATCCAAATCAAATCTATTAGGAATACCGTCCTGGTCATTATCCTGATTTTGATTGTTTCCATCGTACTCGTAAATATCTAAAATACCGTCGTTGTCGTCGTCATCGTCATCTAAATCCCTTACACCATCTTTGTCTTCATCAGGGTGCACAATAAGATCAACAGGTATAAGCGGCACTACAGCACACACATACGAAGGTATAGTGAGAAGAACCCTGTACTTATTTCCACTTAAGGTAGCATCAGGTTGAGTAAGTGTTAGCTCAGATGTTTTTGTCCCAGAGTAAGGATCTATCTCAGGGATGTCCAACCAATTATCTCCACCAGTACTTTCTTGCCACTGATACAAAATCTGATCCCCAGAAGGAACATCAGCAGTTATCTTAAAGCTACCAGTTTCAGAAGCGAGTAGTGTCAATTCAGAATTATTCATTACAGCATTTAAAATACTCTGACCATATTGTAAAAAGTCTTTGTTTCCGTTATTATCAAGGTCATTTGGAGTAGAGTAACCATCATTCAATAGTCCGGACGTGATCCTACCTTCAGAATCCACTGAATAAGGGCTGTCTCCTAAAATACCATCTGAATTTTCGTCTAATACTTTATCTGTAAATCCAGCTTCTGTGACATCGTTACATCCGTCATTATCAGAATCTAGATCAAATCTGTTCTTTATACCGTCTCCATCAAAATCTCCCTCACCCTCATCTTTATCTAAGATTCCGTCGTTATCGTCATCGACATCATCCACATTTAGAATTCCGTCATTATCATAGTCAGCATCGACGTCGAGTCTTGCTGGATCAGACCAGACCGTGTCTTCGCAGAGGTACGCAGGAGTCTCAATTCTTAGTCTGTATCTCCACTCGTCCATACCCTGTTTAACGTCGTAAATACTTAACGTATCGTTGTAGACACCGTCATAGTTTGCAGATCCTGTATTTACACAAATATTTTCAAATGCAATACCTATTCCTCTAATATCAGGGTCTATAATGCCCGATACGTCCGTGTAGACGATAGTTATCGTTGTCACTCCACCTGGAAATGTTAACCTTGCAGTACCTTTATTGTCAGCGTTTGATTGGGCGTCTTCTTTAGCTGTAAGCGTATTTCCATCGATTGTAAAGGTAGGATTTGTATTTATAGATTCTGCGGTAGGATTTCCAGCGTCAGAGGTGATAACAACCTTATCCTTCCATTTGCCTTGCTCAGAGTCTATATCTGTCAGGAGAATACTAAGTCCGTTGACAGGAGAGCTAAATGATATTGTTGATGATATTGTAGACTCTCCAGAACCAGATTTTGGATCTAAATTAATCCCTAATGAGTTAACTCCACCGAATGTGTTATTAACAACCCTAGGGTAGTTAGTTACCCAATCTACGGTACTGTTATCATTAATTTTAATGTCTATATCAGTTCCAGGTATCACATTTTTGATAGTTCCTTCAAGTTCTCCATCATCCCATGTCCACGGGCTAGAACCCCAGTTTGAGTTTGTGCATACATCTGTATCTCCTGTAGATCCAGTTCCGTCATCAGACGCGTCTATATCAGACCAAGTATTTCCGTCAGTAGAAACCTCCCAGTGTAGATTGGCAGTACCAGTAACGGTATAATCAACATAATATTGAGCAGTGTCGCCACCCCCAGACAAGAAGTAGTCTCTGTAACTATTTATTGTTACTACTGAACCAGGTTCTAGATAGTCTGCCTTATTATTACCATCAGCGTCAGCTGGAGTTGGGTAATTATGTCCATCTATACCACCTTGACCCGTAACATCTGGAGTTCCTTCACCGAAAATACCGTCGTCATCATTGTCAGAGAAACCAGCTTCTATAACGTCTTTACACCCGTCGTTATCTGAGTCAAGATCAAATTTATCGAGGATACCGTCTCCGTCTGTGTCCGTATCCTCACCCTCTACAGAGTCTAGTATTCCGTCGTTATCGTCATCAATATCTGTCTCGTCAGGGATACCGTCTCTGTCATTATCACCAACAACAGTTAAAGTGACTGCACATGTTGTGTCGTTTTCACCACACGCGAAACTTGGTGTACTAACTATAGCCCTAAACTGGTACCCACTATATACTATGTCAATATCTGATATAGTCAATGAATCACCAAGTGTATTATCAAAAGAAATACCTTGAGAATAAGATCTATTAATGTTATAAGAATTAGACGCACTAGCATTCGTTGAAACAGATCCAAAACAATCATTACAAACGTTCCAGTCAGATACATCAAAAGTAGAACTTGGTAGTTTATTACCTTTTCTTTTTACCCATCCCGATTTGTATTCCCAATCTTTACCTTCACCATCCTCTCCTATATTTCCAAAAATGTCTACAATTCCATCTGTAGAATAACCACTATTTTGAAAATTTTTATATCCATTAGTCAAAACAAAAACATCATTTCCATCTCTCATTCCATAATCAAGTACTTGGCCTGGATTTGTACTAACATCATAATAGTCATCTATGTCTTCTATCTCAAAGAATTTTTCAAACTCATCAGGATAAAAAGAAAGTAAAATTCTATCGCCCTTTTTCACATTATCATTTGGAAAACCATAATTTCTACTAGAAGTAGTATTACCGTTTTGAAAGGAATATAACCAATGCTGATTAAGTTCAGTACCTGGCATGTCTTGTAGTACAAGAAGTTCAATAAACTTAGGCCTTCCACTTCCAATCCTACTTGCCTGTCCCATACCAATAATCATAAGCTTAACATCTTCAATAGCTGTCCAAGTCACAGCAGAGTCAGAGCTAATTTCCCATCTATAGTCAACAAATGTATCTCCTTGTCCAGTCGCAGCAGTAACTACGTTTACCGAAGATCCTTCTGTAGCGACTATAGGGTCAGGACAAACAACGCTTGTTATTTCTGCACCTGCCTCAAGATAATCATAAACATTATTTCCATCTAAATCACGTCCATACGTGGATGTATGACCAACAACCCTTCCGTTAGCGTCTACTTTCCAATCAGGATCGCTAGAATCACCAAAAATTTTGTTTCTGTCAGGGTCAAAAGTAGTTCCATATGCTTCGTCTACATCTGGACACCCGTCATTATCCGAATCCAAATCTTTACGGTTAGGCATACCATCTCCGTCAGTGTCAAGGTCTTCACCTCCCTCACGAGAATCTAAGATTCCGTCGTTGTCATCATCCAAATCAAGTTCATCCCTTATACCGTCACCATCAAAGTCGTCTTCTACTATTATTGTGAGTACTTTAGAAGTATCTGCAACTGCACAGGCAAATCCAGGATTTGTGGCAATAACTCTGAACTGGTAACCATCCATACCATAGATTACAGGGTTTATAGCTATGCTCGCAGTATCGTAGTTAGTAAATACAATACTTGTATCGTTCACAGTGATCGTGTCGTTATCAGCTGTAATACTTGTCCAGTTTGTAGAGTCTACGCTCATCTGCCAAGTATATCCTATAGTTGAAGGCTGTTCTACCCACTCCCATCCACCTTTTGGCTCAGTAAAGTTTGGACTGTTTCTGTTCTGGAAGTGTCCTATCCAGTAATTATAACTTGTACTTACACTTCTTACCGCCTCGTAGACTCGTTGTTTTTCTTCCTCGCTGTTGAGTACTACTAGGTAACCACCAATATTTTTAGCATTGTCTCTTGAAGTTGTCCAGGAAGTATACTTTGTTTGTTTACTTATGTAGTATGAGTGACCGTTGAAGTCAGCAATAAGCTTATTATATCCTGGGATATCGCCTTTTACAGTATTATTAAACTCTACAACTTCCCATACCCACATACCACCATTATTTCTATCATCCCAGTACCCATTGCTGATATATGTGTACGCGTAATCCTGAGTTCTATGATTATTAGGCTCACCGCTTTGCCAGTTAGTGTATTCAGATTGCGAAATCATTCCAGGAATAGTTGCGGTAATACCTAGTGATGTAGGTGAACCATTAGCCAAAATTGCAGAAGCAAGTAAATCTGTAGTAATCGTAGGAGATTGACCCACTTCTAGAAAATCTGCTCTACCAGAATTGTCTCCGTCGAGAGGGTCCACGTTATAATCGTGACCATTTACCCTACCGGCATCATCAGCACAACTAGGTGCCGCACAAAGTCTTCCGTCATCATCATATCCAGTAAATCCAGCCTCCTGAGCATCTGAACAACCGTCATTATCAGAATCAAGATCTAGTCTGTTTGGTATTCCATCACCGTCTGTATCGACTTTGTTCCCACCCTCATCAGTATCTAATATACCGTCGTTATCATCGTCGAGGTCTAAACTATTTTTTACACCGTCTTGATCAGGATCAGAAGAAACTGTAAGTTTTGCTGGGTCTGAATACACGGGCACAGCACATGCATTTGATTTAGGGGTAGCCTTTAGCCTGTACAGGTTATCTGCGAAAGTATCAGGAACTGCCTTTAATTTAAGTGTGTCGTTTGTTGTTCCAGAGTAGTGTGTACCATCTGTAATGTTAGTCCAGGTAGTGTCAGAAGTTCCAACCACACCAACTTGCCACTGGTAGTTTATAGGAGAATTAGGTATATACCCTGATACCCACCCAGTTTTTTCATCATTTTCTTTGTATCCTGGTGCTTTAGGGTCTCTGTAGTGATTTATCCATATCCATTTGTCATTATATTTCCATTCAGCCCATTCTCTCACAAGCTCATTCTCGTATGTATCATTCATTACAACCAAATAACCACCTACACTTTGTGCGAATTCAGCTGCATCATAAAATGTTTTCCTGTTAGGACTCCAGTAGTAAGAATGTCCCCTGTACTGGAACATGTATTGAAGTCCCGTTATAGTGTTATTTTCTGGGTCACTGATTAGTGAATCAAATTCTACAACAAAGTACTGAGAAACTTCTTCAGGACCAAAGTTATGCCATCCAACGTTACTTATCCAGTTATATGTCCTCTGGATTGCATGAGTCCGTCCAAGGGAAACCGTGTTTAGTGGGTAATTATTCCAAAAAATCGTAAAATCCGTCTGTATGCTTGCCTGAGAAACTAAAATTGTGTCATCTTCCTCGTCAATTAATGTGGACACAGGATGCGTAAAAATTCCTGCATCGTAATTTGTTTCCAGGAAGTCATCTACTGTATTTAAGTCAACGTCTTGTGGATCAGGGTAACTGTGTGAGATAATCTTACCGTTTTCAGAGTTGACTTGTGGATTTCCCTGACCAAAAATTCCGTCGCCGTCAGGGTCAGTAAATCCAGCCTCAGATACATCGAAACACCCGTCGTTATCAGAATCAAGGTCTAATCTATTAGGGATACCATCATTATCGTAGTCTTCGCTAAGTTCACCCTCATCATTATCTAAGATACCGTCATTATCATCATCTAAATCATCCACATCACCAACACCATCTCCATCAGTATCAATGAATACAATAAGCTCTGCAGGTTCTGTTGATGTACCAATATCACACGCAAAACCCACTGTACTTATGACGGCCTGGTACTGGTACCTATCAAAATTTCTTGGTGCAGCATTAATTTTAAGGGTGTCATCATTTATTCCAGTGTATAGAGATGTATCAGGAAGCACAACGCTCTTTAGAGGGTAAGGTTTTGATGATTTATCGTTCGTAAGGCTATCCAGACAACTACGACATATTTCCCAGTCATTAGCGTTATATTCACTTGTAGCGTATCTGTTGTCTTTCCTCTTAAAATATCCGTATGGAATAGCCCAAGGAAGTGCATCATCATAACCATAGCCTCGAGTATCTTCAAGGTCCTTTCCGTAGGTATCTACAACACTTCCATCAGAAATTTTTACTATTTCAAATCTATTATCAAAATAAAACCTATGTAAATTGTTCCAATTTATATGGTGATATTTTCCAGTTCCGTATACCGTGCCCAGATCACTACCAAAATAATCAGTAAATCTACCTGTATTACCATAATTGAAAATCACGAAATCACCAGCCTTTATATCTTTATCTATAACTTTTTCGTAACCACTACCTGCTTGATTGACCATTCTTAATTTGTACGTACTTCTAGGTATATCTGTATTAGCATAAATCTCAAGGAATGCTTTATTAATAGTCATTCTTGGAAAACCTCCACCAACTATCATTATCTCAGACTGTTCACCCTCATTGTCATATACTTCAATGTCAGTAAACGTAGTTCCTTCGTCAGTACTTACTTGCCATTTATATGCAAGAGTTCCATCTGATGACCCCTTAGCAACAAATATTGCCTCGCCGTTTGATTGTACAGAAAGATCAGAAGGATTACCGTCAACACTGCCATCAGAGAACACTGAAGCGTAAGAACCTACCTGCTTAAAATCATATACTCCATCTCCGTCTGAATCTACAGGGTCATTGTACACGTATATTCCGTCACCGTGTGAGAGAACAAGACCATCGTCGTCAACTTGGATAAGAGGAATACCAACTTTCCCGTCGTTATTATCATCTGTAGCGTACTCACCTCCAAGCTCAATCACGTCGTCACATCCGTCCCCATCAGAGTCACGGTCTAGCCTATTTGGGATTCCGTCGTCGTCAGTGTCTTCATCTTCTTCTCCCTCGTCTTCGTCTTTGATACCATCATTATCATCGTCTAAGTCTAACTCATCTGGTACCTGGTCTCCGTCAGTATCTTGCTTGTAAACTCTAATTTGAGCAGAGTTTGATGTAACGTCACCATCACATTTAAATGCTGGTGTTTCCATGAATAGCCTGTACGCAAACTTGTCCATAGAAGACAGAACAGAATCTATCACAATTGTAGTAGAATCTAATCCACTGTATACACCTGGATGGTCAGGATTTTGAGTAATATAATAACTAACATCTGTCCAAACCCTATTAATTGGATCATCAAAATTTGTTGATATCTGCCACGAGTAAATTATTGTACCGACATTGTCTACTGTAGCACCCCCTCCAGATAGAGTAACTTTTGAGTACTCAACCGTAGTGACACTACTTGGGTCAGATGTCTTAGAAAGGGCTGTCCCTCTCTCTAAATAATCTTTTTTACCATTAAAGTCTAAATCATCTATTTCGTCAAAGGCTTTATATTCCTGTGAACCCTCTACAAGTCCATTTTCTTCGTTAAACTGGTAAGGAGGACCACCTAAGATTCCATCACCATTAAAATCAGTATATCCCGCCTCTCTAACATCATTACATCCGTCATTATCTGAGTCAAGGTCTAACCTATTTGGTATTCCGTCATTATCAAAATCAGTATCATTTCCACCTTCGAACACATCAGTTATTCCGTCGTTGTCGTCGTCAAGGTCAACATCGTCTGCAACACCGTCACCGTCAAAATCTGGGTTTGCTACAATCTGTGCTACTGCAGTCTCTACCACTGGACCACACACATAAGATGGTGTACTCATAATAAGTTTGAACTGGTAACCGTTCATATCAATACTTACCGGTGATACTGTAAGAGATTTTGTTGTGACTCCGGAGTATGCGTCGGTATTGGTAAGATTACTCCAAGATATTCCATTGTCAATACTAATTTGCCACTGGTAATTTATTTCCGAAGTGGAAGACGTACTTACAGTGAAGGTCTCTTCGGCTCCCTCAGTAGTTACTATACCATTTGGGTTACTGTATGAAGTAATTCCACCTCCATATTCTATAAAGTCATATGTACCACTATTATCCGCATCACTAGGTGTATCGTAGTTGAACCCAATACCACCCGCTGCAAAAACTTTACCAAAAATATCTACTTGTACTATTGAAACTCCAACTTTACCGTCATTATCACCATCTGTAAATCCTGCCTCTAAAACATCAAAACATCCGTCGTTATCTGAATCAAGGTCAATCCTATTAGGAACTCCGTCGAAGTCAGAATCCATTGTCTCGCCTCCCTCTTTTAAGTCTTCTATTCCGTCGTTGTCGTCATCGAGGTCATCTTCATCAGGTACATTGTCACCATCTGTATCTATTTTTTTTACAGTTAATTGAGCAGCTGAAGATGTAATATCTAGATCACAAGCATAGGCAGGGGTTTCCATGAATAGTCTGTACTTGAAACCACTCATCTCTGGAGTTACTGAAATAATACTTAGAGTAGTTGTGTTAGTACCCTGATAGGTACCAGGATGGTCTTGGTTTTCTGCAATATACGCGTCAATATCTTTCCACACATTGTTATCCACAGTAATTTGCCAGCTGTAACTTATTGTTCCTAAATCATCTTCAGTAGTTCCGGAAGAAGTAAAAGTGGCGTTTGTAGATTCCAATACAGTGACACTAGAAGGGTCAGATACTTTCGATAAAGTAGAACCTTTTTCTAAAAAGTCTTTTTTACCGTTTCCATCTAGATCAGATATTTCACTCTCAAACTTATAAGTTTGATTGTTTACCCTACCCTTATCATCTACATCTGGTGTTCCAATTCCGATGATACCATCATTATCAAGATCCCCGTAACCAGACTCCACAACATCAAAACAATTATCATTGTCTGAATCAGGATCGATTCTATTAGGAAGTCCATCTCCATCAAAATCTTCGGTATCTCCACCCTCAATGACATCAGTTATTCCGTCATTGTCGTCGTCTTCATCATCAAAGTCTGGCACTCCGTCAGCATCAGAATCAACTTGCGATGGAGAAACTGTAATTTTTCCTCGCATATCAGGGTGATTAACACAAAC
>MDSW01164259.1_pt1 | contig 24581 bp, 20 predicted proteins | sample 811171 | NCBI WGS metagenome assembly MDSW01 (sample SAMN05326641, study PRJNA326480) | marine metagenome | isolation source: seawater | place: Atlantic Ocean: North West | collected 2012 | reverse complement strand
GTTGTTTTTCGGGAAAGCAATAAAATCACGGATGGTTTCTTGACCGCCCAAAATGGCAACCAATCTATCCAAACCGAAGGCAATACCACCGTGCGGAGGCGCGCCATATTGAAATGCGTCCATCAAAAAGCCGAACTGTGCTTTTGCTTCTTCGGGTGTGAAGCCCAAATAATCAAACATCAACGCCTGAGTTTTTTTGTCGTGGATACGGATGGAACCGCCGCCAATTTCGTTTCCGTTTAAAACCAAATCGTAGGCGTTTGCTTTTACTTCGCCGGGGTTGGTGTCCAAAAGCTCCAACTGTCCAGGTTTTGGGGAAGTAAAGGGGTGGTGCATTGCGTGGTAGCGCTCAGTCTCCTCGTCCCATTCCAAAAGTGGAAAATCCACAACCCAAAGTGGTGCGAATTCGTCATTCTTTCGTAAACCAAGTTGTTCTGCCAAATGCATACGCAACGCACTCAACTGTGTTCTCGCTTTGTTTTTTGCTCCGGAAAGCACGCAGATTAAATCGCCCGCTTTTGCTCCAGTAACCTCTGCCCATTTTGCTAAATCTTCTTCAGTATAAAATTTATCTACGGAAGATTTATAAGTTCCATCCTCATTGCAGCGAACGTAAACCATTCCCAAAGCTCCAATTTGCGGACGTTTTAACCAATCGATTAAATTGTCTATTTCTTTTCGTGTGAAATTGTTTCCGCCCGGAACCGCAATTCCGACCACCAATTCAGCTTGGTTGAAAACGTTGAAATCTTTGTGTTGTGCCACTGCGTTCAGCTCGCCAAACTCCATCCCAAAACGAATATCCGGTTTGTCGTTTCCGTATTTCGCCATCGCTTCGTCATACGTCATTCTTGGGAATTCGGAGATTTCAACGCCGTTAATTTCTTTCAGCAAATGTTTTGTCAAACCTTCAAAAGCATTTAAAATATCTTCCTGCTCCACGAAGGCCATTTCGCAGTCAATTTGTGTGAATTCCGGCTGGCGGTCTGCACGCAAATCCTCATCACGGAAACATTTCACTATTTGGAAATATTTATCCAATCCGCCAACCATCAGCAATTGCTTAAAAGTTTGGGGCGATTGCGGAAGCGCATAAAACTGCCCTTCATTCATTCGTGAAGGCACAACAAAATCGCGCGCACCTTCGGGAGTTGATTTTATTAAATATGGGGTTTCTACTTCAACGAAACCTTGGTTTGATAAATAATTGCGAACGGCAATGGCCACTTTGTGGCGGAAGATAAGATTCTCGCGAACAGGTTTTCTGCGGATGTCGAGGTAGCGATATTTCATACGCAAATCCTCGCCGCCATCGGTTTCATCCTCAATAGTGAAGGGCGGGGTGAGGGATTCATTCAGAATAGTCAGTTCAGAAACTAAAATCTCCACATCGCCGGTAGGCATGTTTGGGTTTTTGGATTCGCGCTCAATAACGGTTCCCGTTACTTGAATAACGAACTCGCGCCCCAGTTTTGTGGCTTTTTCCATTACTTGTTTGGGTGTTCTTTCCTCATCAAAAATAAGTTGGGTAATACCGTAGCGATCGCGGAGATCCACCCAGACCATAAAGCCCTTGTCACGGGTTTTTTGTACCCATCCCGCGAGGGTTACTGTTTTATTGATATCTGCCGCGCGAAGCTGGCCGTTGTTGTGCGTTCTGTACATTTTATTCTGAAAAAAATTGAGACGGCAAATTTAATAAGTATTAAATGAATTGTTGTGGTTTTAAGGGTATTATTATTTTGGCAGATGGGTTATCAAGAATACAAAATTGTTTTGAAAAGAAAAACCTGCAAGGTTTTCAAAACCTTGCAGGTGATTTATATAATCTAATATAAGTTTTAGACTAATCTCGAAAGGATAAAATTCTATTGATTTTCCATTCTCAGTTGTTGCTTCGCCTTTTGCTTCTTTAACTCTTTCATCCTGCGCTTTTTCCTGAATTTAATCTTGGCGCGGTTTACCAAATAGAACATTACCGGAACCACAATCAAGGTTAGGAAGGTAGCGAAGATCAAGCCGAAAATTACCGTCCACGCCAGCGGGCCCCAGAATATTACGTTATCACCACCTACATAAATGTTTGGGTTGTAATCTGTAAAGAAACCAAAAAAATCTATGTTTAGACCAATGGCTAAGGGGATAAGCCCCAATACGGTTGTTATTGCGGTAAGCAATACGGGGCGCAGGCGCGACTTTCCTCCAGCAACGATAATATCAAAATACTGCATTTTTGTGAGCATATCATCATCTTCCATTTCCAATTGCTGCATTTTTCGGTCTATTAGAATCTGGGTGTAATCTATAAGTACGATGGCATTGTTTACCACAATTCCCGCGAGTGAAATAATACCCATCATCGTCATAATAATCACGAAATCCATCTGGAAAACTACCAGACCAATAAACACCCCCGCCAAACTAAGAACAATGGCGGTTAAAATGATGAAAGGTTTGCTCAGGGAGTTAAACTGTGCCACCAAAATAAGCATGATGCCGCCCATGGCATAAAACAAGGCCAACAAAAGGAAACCCATATTGTCTGCCTGTTCTTCCTGCTCGCCAGTAAAGGCAAGATTTATGTCTTTTGGAAGCTCGTAGTTTTGCAGTTCGGTTTTTAAATCGTTTACAATTTCTGTTGCGTTATATCCTCCAAGTACGTTGGAATATACGGTTATGGTTCGCTTTAAATCTTTCCTTTTTATGGAACTGAAAGAAGCGGTATTGTTTTTTGTAACCATTGCCGAAATAGGTACTTGAACAATATTGCCTTGACTGTTTCTGAAAGTGATCGGCTGATTGAAAAGCGCACTTTCATCATAACGTGATTTGTCGGAAAGACGAACGTTTATTTCGTAATCGTCATCGCCTTCTTTATAAGTGGAGGCTTCTTCCCCAAAAATAGCACGGCGTAGGGTTTGTCCAATTTGTGAGGTGGAAATGCCCAACTGGCCTGCTTTCTCGCGGTCCACGGTCACGTCCATTTCAGGCTTGCTTTTGTTTACGTCTATCTTTAGTTCTTCAATACCACTAATGCCCAAACCTTCAATATAGGAGCGCAGGTTTTCAGCTTCGCGAAGCATTTGTTCATAATCCTCTCCGCTCAATTCAATATTGATTGGGTAACCCACGGGTGGGCCTGCGGCATCCTTTTCAACAATAATGGAAGCGCCCGGGAAACCTTTAACGGCATCGCGCACTTCTTCCAAAACGGTGCTACTCTTTACGCCACGGCGCAATTGGAAATCGCGCATGGAAAGGGTTATTTTTCCTTTTTGTGGCATTTCATTGCTTTGTCCGCCATCGGTCTGTGGGTTTCCGGCGCCTTGGCCTACCTGCGAAATGGCTGATTCTACCATATAGTTGTAGCCATTGTCGTCATATTTTGCAATGGCGTCAAAAACCTGTTTTTCAACCTGCTTGGTAAGTTCGTTGGTTTTTTCAATATCCGTTCCCTGCGGATATTCTATGTAAGTAATAATCTGGTTGGGTTCATTTTCAGGAAAAAAGAGCACTTTTGGCTGTGCAATACCTACCAAAACGAATGATAAAATCAAAAGGATAATTGTTCCAAAAAAGAAAACATAGGCTTTTCTTCCGCGCAAAGCGTATTTTAGGGTTTTTTCGTAAAAATTCTCCAGCTTTTTAAGTGATTTATACTGAAAATAATCTACCGCGCCTGCCAGAACATATTTATACAGCCAAAGTAAAAGCGCTGCTAGTATCGCTAAATTTCCGAAGCCTCGGAAAGCGGCAACGTCCATTGCAAAGCCGGCTGCCAATAGCAAAATACCCACTCCAACCAAAATCAGGCTCCAGCGTATTAGCTTCTTTTTTGTAAGTGGTTCCTCTTCCACTTTCATAAATTTTGAAGTAAGCATGGAGTTGATGATAAGCGCCACAAAAAGTGACGACGAAAGCACCACCGAAAGGGTGATTGGGAAGTAAATCATAAACTTACCAATCACCCCCGGCCAAAGCCCAAGCGGAAAGAATGCTGCAAGTGTTGTAGCCGTGGAAGCAATAATGGGCCAAGCAATCTCGCCCATCCCTTGTTTGGCTGCTTTTCTCGGAGACATTCCCTCGCTCATTAGCGTATATACGTTCTCCACTACCACAATACCGTTGTCCACCAGCATTCCCAGCCCCATAACGAGCCCAAAAAGCACCATGGTGTTTAGGGTGAAGCCCACGGATGAAAGGATAAACAGGGACATTAACATAGAAAGCGGAATGGCAAAACCTACAAAAAGCGCGTTTCTAAAACCGAGGAAAAACATCAACACGATTACTACCAAAAGTACCCCGAAGATGATGTTGTTTACCAAATCGTTCACTTGGTTTTCGGTTTTGATAGATTGATCGTTGGAAAGGCTTATGTGAAGACTTTTAGGTAGATAATTTTCCTGCTCCTGGGCTACTATTTCTTTGATCTGCTCAACGGCCTCGATCATATTTTTTCCTGCGCGCTTTTTTACATCAAGCATTACTACCGGATCGCCGTATTCGCGCGCATAGGTTGTAGCGTCTTTTTCCTTAAATTTTATTTCGGCTATATCTTTTAGAAATATGATGCCATCGTCCTTTTTCACTACAACTTTTTCCAGTTCATTAGGGTCTTCAATTTCGCCTGTTATCCGAATGTTTTTTTGAACGCCATTCGTAATTATATTTCCACCGGAAATAGTGCTGTTTTCGCCCTTTATAGCATTAATTATATTATCGAAGCTTACTTGCGAGGCGGTCATTTTATAAATGTCCACAGCTATTTCAACTTCTTTTTCCTCTGCCCCACGAATGGTAGCTTCCTTTATTTGCGGTAGCAACTCAATCTTGTCCTGAAGATATTCGCCGTATTCCTTCAATTTCTGCACAGGATAATCTCCCGTAAGATTTATGTTGAGAATGGGCATTTCTTCTGAAAAGTTCAAGTCAAAAACATTGGGTTCTACCTTAGCACCATTGGTGAGCGTGGGCCAAGTAGTTTCGGCCTTTACTTGGTCAACCTTATCTTTTACCAATTGTTTGGCAACGGGGATTTCTACCGTTTCCTCAAACTCCACAATTATTATGGAATAATCCTGAAGCGTTGTGGAAGTAATTTCTTTTACGCCTCCCACATCTTTAAATTCCTGCTCTAAAGGTTCGGTGATAAACTTTTCTACGTCTTCTGCAGAGTTTCCGGGGTTTACGGAGCTCACGTAGATTTTGGTCTCGATGATTTCGGGAAAAGCCTCTCGCGGCATACTATAATACGCGAAAGCACCCAAAAACAGGATGATGGCCATAATTACATAGACCGTCATTTTATTGTCAATGGCCCAAGACGATATGCTAAATTCTTTATACGGATTTTTGCTCATGGTGCAATGGGTTTCTTAGTTTTTGATGGTTACTTTCTGGCCGTCGCGAAGGGTTTTTGCACCTTCCTTGATTATTGTGTCGCCTTTTTTAATTCCAGATTTTACCTCTGTATGGTTTTCATAGGAAAGTCCTGTTTCAAGGAGCACACGCTTTGCTACACCAATTGAATCATTAATGGGTTGGTACAAGTAAGCAATGGTTTCCCCTGCGGCATTTTCCTGTAAAATATTTTCAGGTACGGTAATTACGTTTTCGGCGCTGTAATCATTTACTTTCACGGTTGCGATAAGATTTGGTTTTACCAAACCGTCTTTGTTTGGAATCTCTATCTGAATATCAAAACTTCTATTGTTTGGATTAATATAGTTGCTTACTTGGCGTACTTTCCCAGTGAATTCTTCGTTAATGGAAGCTAAGGTAACCTTAACCTGTGTTCCTTTTTTTATGCTTTTCAGATAGGTTTCTGGAATGGAGGCTTTTACATACATATCGCTTAAATTTACCAAGCGGATAATGGGCGTTTGGCCCGGAACTACTACTTGTCCAGGATCTGATATAATTTCATCTACAACCCCGCTAAATGGAGCGGTGATGACAGTTTTTGATAATTGTGACCGCAACTGTTGTGTAACGTTTTTAGCCGATTCGTAATTGGTCTTGGCTTGCAGATACTGAATTTCTGAACCAATTTTTTGTTCCCAAAGTCTTTGTTGGCGTTCAAAAGTGGTTTGTGCCAAAGCCATTTGGGCTTCTTGTTGCGCCACTTGGCTTGAAAGACCGCCATCGTCAATTTTTGCCAGTCGTTGTCCTTTGGAGACGCGTTGCCCTTCCTTTACATACACATTGGTTAGTACTCCAGAGTACTCAGCATTAAGCACTACGTTTTGATCTGTTTCCACATTGCCTTGAACTTCAACGTAATGTTTGAAAAGCGTATCTTTTATCACTTCGGCAGTAACCAATGCAGGGCGCTCCTTTTTTTCGTGTGTCTCAATGTATTGATTAAGTTTATCTATTTCAGCTTTTAATTCCCGCTGCTGTTTGTTTAATTCGGCGCGTTTCGCTTTTACAGCGGTCATATCGCCAGCGCTTATTATAGCATCAACAGATTTGTTGTCTCCACCGCAGGATACCAGCGTGGCAATTAGTATTAAAAGAAAGAGTGATTTTTTCATTTGTTGATTTTTTTATTCTAATTAGTTGAAGTTTTTTAGTATTCATCTTTTATTTCTTCCGAATTAATTCGCAGTTGCGGAACATTCAAAACGGTTTCAAGATTTGCTTTTTCATTTATTACTTCCAGCATCGCTTGGAAATATTGTTGTTGGGCGGTATATAACTGTGTTTGGGCCTGGCGCAGATCAAAACTGGTTGAAAGACCTTCGGTGAATTTTATTTGGTTTTTATTTTCAATACGTTCTGAGAGGGCAAGGTTTTTCTTTGAATTTTCATAATTCTCAATCGCAAATTGGTAGTTGCTCTGCGCCGTGGTTAAGTCCAATTTTATTTGTTGTTGCGTCTGTTCAAAATCGGTCTTTGCTTGGTCGAGCGCTATTTTTGTTCGCTGGTTGGCCGCACTTCGCACGCCGCTACTGAAAATGGGTATGTTAAGGCTCACACCTAAAACTGACGACTGAAACCATTTTTGGTCACCATTAAAAAATGTGAAATCATCACTGTTTGCCGAAGTTCCATAATTGACAAAAGCCGATAGACTGGGCAAAAACTTGCTTTTTTCCAAGCGGTTTTCAAAATAACGTTGCTCTATCAGGTTTTGCGCAATTTTATAATCTGCGTTGTCTTCTATATTTAGTGAAGCATCCAAAAGAGCAAGACTGATATTTTGGTTGGCTAATTCATCCAGATCGTCCGTTAAAGTAATGGGCGCTTCCACATCTATGCCCAAGGCCAGATTGAACATTTGTTTAGCAATAGCTTGGCTTCTACGGGCGTTGTTAAGCTGTGTTTCAATGTCCAAGAGAGTTATTTCCAACTGCTCCACGCTTTCTTCCTCGGCCAAACCATTTTCAAAGATTTTACGGGTTTCGTTGAGGTTTTCCTCAAGATTAGACTTGTTTTTTTCGAAAATAGCTACCAATTCCTGCGCCAATAAAACACTGCCGTAGGCATTGATAACGCCTTTGCGAACTTCCAATCGGGTTTTTTCGTTGATGTTTTCGGAATATCTCAAAAAAGATTTGGCGGCTTTAAGCCCTACCAGATAACTTCCGTCAAAAATTAGCTGGTTTAATGTGGCAACTGCGTTTGCATTCTGTTTGGTGCCAAAGGTTACGGGAACAAAAGTGCCGGGCTCACCCCCTGTAATTTCTGCTGGCAAAAGGGTAACGGGCTGTTTTAGGTTGTTGTTGTAAGACACATTTGCATCTATCTGCGGAAGCCCGCTCGCCGTGGTTTCCCACTTTTGCTTAATGGCCTTTGCGATATCGCGGCGTGCGTTTATGGATGCATAATTACTGTCCAGCGCAAAGGTTACTGCTTCTTGCAGACTAAAACTATATTCTTTCTGCTGTTGCGAAAAACCTAAAGTTACAGATAGTAATAAACTGAAAATTAAAAGCTTTTTAATCATTGGTCTGGTGCTCTTTGATGAATTTATTTAGTGTTAGAAAACCTTCTGGCGTTACAATTCCGCGAATATGATATTCAAGATATTCCTCGGTTAAAAATTGCGTTGAAAACTTTTCCAGCGGAAACAGGTTTTGGTCTTTTATTCCGTGAATGCCCAAAAAATATAGCCTTGAAATAAAATCTATGTCAAGGTTGCTTCGATATAAACCTTGGTCAATGCCCCTACGAAGATTTTTCCGGGTACATTCCATCATTTTCTCAAAATGGCTTTCCTTTATACCTTCAAAAATTTCGGGATAATACTTTTGTAGCTGGTATTGAGGCGATGATTGTTCTGCTTCAATGGTTCCCATTACAAACTTTTTTATTTCGAAAAGTTCTTCAATGGGGTTTTGTTCAAGCGAGCAAATTTCATCTATACCAGTAGTAATATTGTGCAGTACGTTGCGGGTACATTCCTTTACCAAGGCCGTTTTATTTTTAAAATGCGTATAAATGGTTTTTTTTGAAATGGCCATTTCATTGGCAATATCGTCCATGGTTACGCTTTTAAAGCCAAGCTTTAGGAATAAATCTGTCGACTTTTGAATTATCTTATTTCTCATAGCGGGCGCAAAGATATGTCAGGAAACTTTTAAAACAAAAATAGTTTCCTTGGTTTTATTTTATTTAACAGAACCTTAACCACTAGGGTATTTTGCAACTATAAATTGTGTGCTTTTGAAATGCTTGTTTTACTTTAGCCGAAATTTTCTTCAACCATGGAAATTCTGAAAAAATACAACGACGACCTTCAAGCGTATCTTGCCAAAGCTGTTTCACATAAAGAGCCGCGACAACTTTATGACCCAATAAAATACATTCTGTCTTTAGGAGGAAAGCGCATTCGTCCAGCGTTGACCTTAATGGTGTGCGATTTTTTTGGAACCGATTATAAAAAAGCGATGAGCGCAGCGCTTGCTGTAGAGCTGTTTCATAATTTTTCGCTAATCCACGATGATATTATGGATAACGCCCCACTGCGAAGGGGGAAGAGAACAGTTCACGAAAAATGGGACGTGAACACAGCGATACTTTCGGGAGATGCAATGCTTATTTTGGCCTATCAATTTTTTGAGAATTATGAACCGAAAATGTTCCAAGAGCTTGCAAAACTCTTCGGCGAAACAGCGCTGCAAGTTTGCGAAGGCCAACAGCACGACATGGATTTTGAAACCCGTGACGATGTTACGCTCGTGGAATATATACAAATGATAGATCACAAAACTGCGGTCTTATTGGGCGCAGCAATGCAAATGGGGGCTATTGTTGCAGCAGCTGCAGAAAGTGATAAAGAAAAAATCTATCAATTCGGAAGAAATTTGGGCATTGCCTTTCAGTTGCAGGATGATTATCTGGATGTCTTCGGCAATCCGGAAACTTTCGGAAAGCAAGTAGGCGGTGATATTATTTCAAATAAAAAAACCTTTCTTTACATAATGGCTGTAGGGCAGGGAACTTTGACACAAGCGGAAGAACTTGATCATCTTTTCAGCATAAACCCCAAAGACCCAACGGATAAAATTCTGACTGTAAAAGAAATCTTTTTAAACTCCGGTGCGGCTGAAGCTACCCGAAAAGAGATTGAAAAATACAGTAACCACGCATACTCATTGCTGGATGGCATTAATATTTCTGAAGAAAAGAAAGAAATGTTTCGTGAGTTTGGCCACAATTTAATGCAACGAAACGTTTAAAACCCATTCACAAAAGCAAATTTACACTAGAATCCATTTGGGAATATTTTAAGATTTCAAACCGTATAAATCTGAGCAATACAGTCAGCTAGTTACTTTAATTATTGTATTTTTGTACCGTTTTATCAAAAAGACCCATTTGTATATTTATCATGGATAAATTTTCCTTCTTAAACGCGGTTCACCCATCTTACATCGCGGAACTTTACGAAAAATATTTACAATACCCAGACAGCGTTGAACCCAGTTGGAGAGCATTTTTCCAAGGTTTTGATTTTGGTTCTGAAAATAGTGCACACGAATTTTTCGGTATAGACGAAGCATCGGAAGCGCCACGACTTGCAGAGGGTGACAACTGCGAGGATGTTGTAAAGGAATTTCAGGTTGTGAAACTTATTGATGGTTACAGGACCCGTGGGCATCTTTTTACAAAAACAAATCCCGTTCGTGAACGTAGAAAATATACGCCAACCCTTGCTTTGGAAAATTTTGGGCTTTCGCAACACGACCTTAAAGCCACTTTTAAAGCAGGCGAAATACTTGGAATAGGTGAAACTACCCTGGAAGAAATCATAAAGCATCTTGAGAGCATATATTGCGATTCTATTGGAATTGAGTATATGTACATCCGCAAACCGGACGAGATTCAATGGATTCAGCAGAAGCTGAACATTAACGATAATCAGCCCAATTTTTCCACGGAACACAAAAAGCACATTTTAAAGAAACTCAACGAAGCAGTAGCTTTTGAGAGTTTTCTACATACAAAGTACGTTGGCCAAAAACGTTTTTCTTTGGAAGGAGGCGAAAGCCTGATTCCTGCTTTGGACACCCTAATTGAAAATGCCGCTGAAAAAGGAGTGGAGGAATTTGTAATGGGAATGGCACACCGCGGCCGTTTGAGCACACTGACGAATATCTTCGGAAAAAGTGCAAAAGATATATTTAGCGAATTTGATGGAAAGGACTACGCACAGGATATTTTTGACGGCGACGTAAAATATCACTTGGGTTGGACTTCCAAAAGAAAAACTGAATCTGGAAAAGAAATAAATTTAAATATTGCTCCAAATCCTTCACATTTAGAGACCGTGGGCGCGGTGGTTGAAGGAATAACAAGGGCTAAACAGGACGACCATCACAAAGACAACCCAAACAAGGTTTTGCCAATCATCGTCCACGGCGATGCGGCAATTGCAGGACAAGGTATTGTGTATGAAATTGTGCAAATGGCGCAACTGGATGGCTACAAGACCCAAGGAACTATTCATATTGTAGTTAACAACCAAATAGGTTTTACCACAAATTATTTGGATGCGCGCTCCTCAATTTACTGTACCGATGTTGGAAAGGTTACACTTTCACCAATATTGCACGTAAATGCCGATGACGTGGAAGCTGTTGTACACGCCATGAATTTTGCTTTGGATTTTAGAATGGAGTTTGGACGCGATGTATTCGTCGATTTGTTGGGCTACAGAAAATATGGCCACAATGAAGGCGATGAACCGCGTTTTACACAACCCAAACTCTATAAGGCTATTGCCAAGCATAATAATCCAAGAGACATTTATGCCGAAAAACTTATTGCCGAAGGTGTAATTGACAAGGGATATACCGATAAACTGGAGCAAGAATTTAAAGACAAGCTGGAAGAAAATCTTGAAGATTCCAGAAAAGAAGATAAAACCACCATCACTCCCTTTATGCAGGATGAATGGGATGGATATGAATATGCCGAAGAAGATAAAATGATGGAGGATGTTGATACAACTTTTGATTTGAAAAAGTTGGATGAAATTGCCGAAGTCATCACCAAATTGCCTGAAGACAAAAAATTCCTAAAAAAAATAGCCAAACTTGTTGAAGCAAGGCGCCAAATGTATTTTGAAGACAACAAATTGGATTGGGCGATGGGCGAATTGCTTGCGTACGGAACCCTTTTAAAAGAAGGCCACGATGTACGTATGAGCGGGCAGGATGTGGAACGCGGAACTTTTTCACATCGCCATGCCGTTATAAAAGTAGAAGACAGTGAAGAAGAGGTAGTTCTTTTAAACCATTTGAAAGGCGACCAAGGCGATTTTTACATATACAATTCCCTGCTTTCGGAATACGGCGTAGTTGGATTTGATTACGGTTACGCAATGGCAAGCCCGAAAACGTTAACGCTTTGGGAGGCACAGTTTGGCGATTTCAGTAATGGGGCGCAGATAATGATAGATCAATATATTTCTGCAGCTGAAGACAAGTGGAAACTGCAGAACGGTTTGGTAATGCTTTTGCCACACGGCTATGAAGGCCAGGGAGCAGAACACTCTTCAGCCAGAATGGAGCGCTACCTTCAATTATGTGCGACCGACAATATGTTTGTGGCAGACGTAACAACGCCAGCTAATCTTTTTCACCTTTTCAGGCGACAATTAAAAGTAAATTATCGCAAGCCGTTGATCGTATTTACGCCCAAGAGTTTACTGCGCCACCCAAAAGTGGTTTCCACTAAAGAAGAATTGGCCAACGGAAGTTTTCAAATGGTGATTGACGATGCCGAGGCAAAAGTTACGAAAGTGAAAACATTGGTATTCCTTACCGGTAAATTCTATTACGATCTGCTTGAAAAACGAGAAGAATTGAAAAGAGACGATGTGGCTTTGGTACGTGTTGAGCAATTATTCCCATTGCCAACAGACCAAATGAAAAAAATCCTTAAAAAGTATAAAAATGCAGACGATGTAGTATGGGCGCAGGAAGAACCTAAAAATATGGGTGCCTATTCGCATATTTTAATGCATTTTGAAGAAGCTTGGAATTTCAGAGTTTGCAGCAGAAAAATGTATGCGGCTCCTGCAGCGGGCAGTACCGTGAGGTCAAAAGCACGTCACGCTAAAGTGATTGAAAACGTGTTTGATAAAAATATGGAATAGTTTTTCTGAAAATTTTTACAGAAACAAAAAAAGAAATTAAATTTAAAGAATTGTAAACCCAGGGTTTATATAAATTAAAGAACGTATGGCATTAGAAATGAAAGTCCCATCCCCGGGAGAATCCATCACCGAAGTTGAAATAGCATCTTGGCTAGTAAAAGATGGCGATTATGTTGAAAAAGATCAAGCAATCGCTGAAGTAGACAGTGACAAAGCAACACTTGAACTTCCGGCAGAAGCCAGCGGAATCATCACTTTAAAAGCTGAAGAAGGGGATACAGTTGCTGTAGGCGATGTAGTTTGCCTAATCGACACAGATGCGAAAAAGCCCGGCGACGATGATGCTGAAAAAAAATCTGAAAAAAAGGAAGAATCTCCAAAAAAAGCAGAAGCCAAAAAGGAGACTGCTTCAAAACCATCAACTCCCAACCAAGAGCAAGATAAAAAAACGTATGCAACAGGGTCGCCTTCGCCTGCAGCTAAGAAAATCCTTGATGAGAAAGGTGTCGCTTCAAAAGATGTAAAGGGTACAGGGCGTGATGGGCGCATAACTAAAGACGATGCAACAAAAGCTACACCTTCTATGGGAACTCCCGGTACAGGTAGTCGTGGCAGCGAGCGCAAAAAACTCTCCATGCTACGTAGAAAAGTTGCCGAGCGCTTGGTTTCAGCAAAAAATGAAACCGCTATGCTTACTACTTTTAATGAAGTAGATATGACTGCTATTTTTGAATTGCGAAACCAATACAAAGAGCAGTTTAAAGAAAAGCATGGGGTAGGCCTTGGCTTTATGTCATTCTTTACGTTAGCAGTGGTTCGCGCGCTGGAGCTTTATCCAGACGTAAACTCAATGATTGATGGTGATTATATGATCACCTATGATTTTAAAGATATATCAATTGCTGTTTCAGGACCAAAAGGATTGATGGTCCCTGTAATAAGAAATGCTGAAAATCTAAGCTTCAGAGGTGTTGAAGATGAAGTGAAAAGACTTGCAATTAGAGCTCGTGATGGACAGATTACCGTTGATGAAATGACCGGCGGTACTTTTACAATCTCTAACGGAGGTGTTTTCGGAAGTATGCTTTCAACTCCAATTATTAATCCACCGCAATCTGCAATTTTGGGGATGCACAATATTGTTGAGCGTGCTATTGTGCGTGATGGTGGAATTGTTGTAGCGCCAGTAATGTATGTGGCACTTTCTTATGATCACAGAATTATTGATGGCCGTGAGTCTGTAGGATTCCTTGTGGCAATAAAAGAAGCTTTGGAAAGTCCCGAAGAACTTTTAATGGACAATGACGTTAAGCGTGCTTTGGAATTATAATTCCAACCAAAGGATGAAAATAAAAAATCCGGCCTGTAGAGCCGGATTTTTTTGGTTAGTTAGGAAACATCTTCTCAATAAAAAATAATAGTTGTAATTAAGTTTAATAAAAGAATCAATATTATTGAGATAGTCAGCACGACTACTAAAGGTTTTTTTGAAGTTTCCGAAGTAGAAAAATCTTTTTCTTTATCCTTTATATAAACTGTATCTTTCATAGTGTAAATATCCAAAATTTCTGAAGAAAAAAAAATACGTGGTAACACGTAATTTTTGTCAATTAGGATATAATTGTTTCTATAACAGCTTGTCATGATGCTCTTTTGCCCATATAAGCAAGCTATTGGTCTTTGGTTCAATATTGAGTTTTGTGATGATGTTGCTACGGTGTTTTTCAACTGTTCTGTATGAAATAAAAAGTTGTGAGGCTATTTCCTTATTTGTTTTATCCTGGGCAATTAGTTTTAAAATCTTTTTTTCTGAAGGAGTAAGTGTGGAGAGTTCGCTATCTTCCACAAGTACCACGCCAATAAGCTCTTTTATCTTTTCGCTAAAAAAAGGAACACCTTCTTTAACGGTTTTAATGCAGTTTTCAATTTCTTCAAGCGCGAATTCTTTTAAGATGTATCCAAAGATATTAAGCTCTTGCGCCTTTTGGTATAGGTCTTTTTCCTTATGAAGTGTTATCAATACGATTTTGGTCTGAATATCGGTTCCCTTGCATTGTTGGGCTATCTCCAGTCCAGACATGTACGGCATCTGAATATCCAAGATGGCTATGTCTGGTTTTTTCTGGGTGATTAAATTGTAAGCTTCTCTTCCATCATTTCCGCTTCCCAATAGATTATAACCTTTTTCTATCAAAAAGTCGCTTAATCCTTTTAATAAAAGGGGATGGTCGTCTGCAATAATGATGGATGGTGTAGTTTCGCTCATAATGGAAATTGAAATTCCAGCACAGTGCCGGTGTCTTTTTTAGAAGTTACCTTCATTTGGCCTTTTAAGAATTTTGTGCGTTCCAAAAGTGTTTTTAAACCTAAAGATTTTACATCCTGATATTTTTCGGCAAAATCAAAACCTACACCATTGTCACGTATGGATATCAGGATATTGTTGGCAAACTTTTTTATTGAAACCTTGCCTGCCTCTGCATTTGCGTGTTTAAGGATATTGCTCAGGCTTTCTTGAATGATTCTATAAATATTCACTTCGTCTTCTTTTGAGAATATATCATCTATGTTGTCAATTTCAGCAGAAATGAAAAGTGTTGTGTTTTCATCTATTTGGTTTATGGTATACTCAATTGCCTTGGTGATCCCGAGTTCCTGTAACTGAAAAGGATGCAGATCGCGCGAGATGGCCCGAACTTCCTCAATGGTGTGGTCAACCATTTTTTTGGTATCTGCATCGCCGCTGCTCATCAACTTGTTTTTGATGACCAACAATTGTTGCCCGATGCCATCGTGAAGGTCCTTTGAAATCCTCCGGCGTTCCCCTTCCTGCGAAATGAGCAGCTCCTGGCTGAATTTTTCCTGAAGAACTTTATTGCTCTTTAAGTGTCTTTGGTTTCTGTACAAAAGAATAAGTCCAAAACCCAGAAGAATGGCAATACCTCCGAAAAGCATCGCTTTTTTGAAACTTTCATTATCTTTTTCCAAAAGGCTTATGCTGGTTGTTTTTTCTACCAGTTCTTTTTCTTTTTTTTCAGTTTCATAAAGCGTTTGGTAATATGCGAGGGCATTTGCAGTACTTCGGTTGTAAATGGAATCTTTTATGGCGGCGGAAGCTTGGTTGTTTTCAATGCTTTTTTTGTATTCTCCCATATCATAATAGATTTCTGATAAAAAGGAATACGTTCCCATGATTTCATCCTCCATTCCCAAACTTTTGGCAATCTCTAGTTTTTTCTTTGCCAGCGCTAATGCAACTTCATAGTTGCCGATGGTCTGTAGATATTTGGCTTTTCCGCCCAAAAAGTTCAGTTCGGCAGGGGGATTTCCTGAAAGGTCAAAATCTAAGGCTTCCAATTGATCCAGATGTTTTTTGGCTTCAATGATTTGATTTTGTTCGCAATAATATTCAATAAGTCGAGAATGAATTCCTATGTAGGTAGATTTATTTGAATTGTCACGCTCAAAGCTCTTTTCGGCCATCAGTAGTGCCTTATGCTCTAAATCGCGATTGCCCATTTTTTTATAATCAAGGGCTTGGTTGTAATATTCATAGGATAAAAATCGATTGAGTCCCAAACTCTTCATTTTCTCAATTAATGCATCGCGCTCTATCTTGGCTTTTTGGTGAAAGCCATTCATACTGAACATGCTGATGATGCCCTGTTGGGCATAAACCATGTAATCGTATTCCTGTTTAAGCTCATATAAGGTATAGGCTCGGGTGAAGTCTTCACCGGCAAGTACAAATTTCCCCATTTGTGAATATGCCTGCCCTCTAAAAAGATAAGTATCCGCAATATTCATAGTATCTTTTGATGAAAAATTTTCTAATGCCACGTTGTAGTCCTCGATTGCTCTTTTAAGGTCTACCTTGGTATTGGCACTCCCACGTTTCATATATAATCCACCTAATAAAAGGCTGTCCTCTATTTTGTATTTGCGGGCCAAAACGCTATTGATAACGGTAATTGCATTCAATGGATCATTTGCATAATTGGTAAGCGGATACTGAAGGTTCATTGCTTTTTTTGCTGCCAGCTCTATGCTGTCCAATTCCTGGGCAAGATCTATATATTGTAGGCTGTATTTAATGAAGGCATCTGTGTCTTTTGAGTAAGTACGTTTTAATAAACTGTCCAGCGCTGTAAGCTTCTCCTGTTTGTTAGAGGTCGTATTTACAATCTTTTCATAATGTGAAATATTCTGGCCATACCCTGAAATTGAGTAAAGCGTAAAAAGGAAAAGTAATGCAAAAATTTTTTTCAGCACAAAAAAGTTTATTTCAGAAGAAAGATAAAAGTACTTAAATTATTGGAAATAAACATATCGGCAATCATTCTATTTAACGTAAAAACAATTTCTTCCATAATCAATTACCGCTCTGTGCTGTTTTAAAAAATCTGCACCAATTATCCCGTGAATGGCGTTTTCATTTACTTGCTGAAGTGCGGCATTTACGTGTGAAAGATCAAAGAGTACAAAATCCATGTTATTAACGCTCCAACTCTTAATGTTAAATTTATTTCCGCGAGAGAGCATGGTTTTCATATTTATGGCCCCGGCCCCGGCAGCCTTAATAATACTCTCCTCGCTTATCAATAAAAAATGGGCGCTATCGGTAAAGCCAACACAGCTCGTGGAAGCACCGGTGTCCAAAATAAATTTGCCCGAAACACCATTGATTTTTGCCGAAAAAAGATAATGGCCGGTGGCAAGCCTTTTTAACGGAATACGGTAAAAACCCTCGGCTTCAATAAATTTGCGTAACTGCATCAGCTTTTTTGTGTAAAGATAGCAAACAAAATAAGTAGCTTTGCAGTTATGCTTACAGATACCCATACCCATTTATACAGCGAGGCCTTTGCCGAGGACCGCAACCAAATGATGCAACGGGCCTTTGACGCCGGCATTGACCGTTTTTTTATTCCCGCCATTGATTCGGGTTATACCGAGGCGATGTATGCACTGGAAAAGGAATATCCTGAAAATGTGTTTTTAATGATGGGGCTGCATCCCACTTCGGTAAAGGAAAATTTTGAAGAAGAATTGGCCCACGTTGAAGAACAATTTAAAAGAAGAAATTTTTACGCCGTGGGCGAAATAGGCATTGACCTGTATTGGGATAAATCTACTTTGGGAATACAGCAGATTGCTTTCAAAAGGCAAATACAATTGGCCAAAAAATACAAGCTGCCCATTGTAATCCATTGCCGAGATGCTTTTGATGAAATTTTTGAAGTTTTGGAAACCGAAAAGGGCGATGATCTCTTCGGAATTTTTCATTGCTTTACCGGAACTTTTGAACAGGCGCAACGTGCATTGTCTTTTAATATGAAACTGGGTATTGGGGGAGTGGTTACTTTTAAAAACGGAAAAATAGATACTTTTTTGGATCAAATCCCTTTAAAGCATATCGTTTTGGAGACCGATTCGCCTTATCTTGCCCCCGCACCCTTTCGCGGAAAGCGTAACGAAAGTAGCTATTTGACATTGGTCTGTAAAAAACTTTCGGAGATTTATATTGTTTCGGAAGAAGAGATAGCAAAAATCACCACTGAAAATTCTAAAGTGGTATTTAAAATTTAAATTCCAAAAAACAAGTGCCAAATTCCAAAAAAGTTGAACTTTGGAATTTGGAATTTTAACATTTGGAATTTCATAAATATAAATTGTATGCCAAAATGAAAACCCAACCCAACATACTCCTTATATATACAGGTGGAACCATCGGGATGATAAAGGATTTTGAAACCGGTGCGTTGCGCAACTTCAATTTTGATGAACTGCTGAACCATATTCCCGAACTGAAACTCTTGGATTGCAGTATTACAACTACTTCTTTTAAAAAACCAATTGACAGTTCAAATATGAATCCCGAATACTGGGTGGATATTGCAACTATCATTGAAGAGAATTATGAAAAGATGGATGGGTTTGTGGTACTACACGGGAGCGATACGATGAGTTACACCGCTTCGGCTTTAAGTTTTATGTTAGAAAATTTGGGAAAACCTGTGATTTTTACAGGATCTCAGCTTCCCATTGGCGATCTTCGCACAGATGCAAAGGAGAATTTGATAACTTCTATTCAAATTGCATCGCTTCAAGAAAAAGGAGTTTCAAAAATTGCTGAGGTCTGTCTTTATTTTGAATACAAATTATATCGTGCAAACAGGACCACAAAAATTAATGCCGAGCATTTTGAGGCATTTGCTTCGCTAAATTATCCTGAGCTGGTGCAAAGCGGTGTACATTTGGTTGTAAACAACGAAGCACTTTACAGGCCGAATAGAAGAAAAAAACTGAAGGTCCATAAAAGTTTGGAGAGCAACATTCTGCTTGTTAAAATGTTTCCAGGCATTGATGAGGCCACAATTAAATATCTTTTTGACTATCCAGATATGAAAGGATTGGTGCTGGAAACCTATGGAGCAGGCAATGTTACCAACGCCGATTGGTTTATTAATTCGCTAAAAGCCGTAATAAAAAAGGGCATTCCCGTTATAAACGTTACCCAATGTTCGGGCGGGAGCGTGAATATGGGGCTATATGAAACCAGTACTGAATTAAAAAAAATAGGTGTAATAAGCGCAAAAGATTGTACTACAGAAGCATCCTTGGCAAAATTGATGTATTTGTTGGGTCAGAAAATTTCGGCTAAAAGCTTCAAAACCATATTTGAAACTTCACTACGGGGAGAAATGCACTAAATAAACCGCCAAAATTATTTTGTAGCGTTGTTTTTTTTTTGATATTTGGCACTCGTTTCAGGTAAATGCTTAGCTTGAGTTACGCAAGAGTAACATTTTCTCTGAATTGCTTTGAAATACTCTTTTACCGCCCCCTTAAAACGAAAGGTGGTAAATAAATTTAGAGAGGTGGCCGAGTGGTCGAAGGCGCACGCCTGGAAAGTGTGTATACGCCACAAGCGTATCGAGGGTTCGAATCCCTTCCTCTCTGCAACAAACATACAGTGTATTATAAAACTCATTTTTGAGTGTAGATTAATATTCTTGCAGATTAACTAAATTATTTTATATCTTTAAACCCTTAACTAAAAACAAACTTTAAGTCGATAGCAATGAAAAAATTATTTTCTATTATGGCGGTTGCCGCAATGGTATTTGTAGGCACATTAAACGCGAACGCTTCAACAGCGCAGACAATGCCAACTAGTTCACAAGCTTTGGTTACAGCAGCCACAGTTTCTTTTATTCAAGATGAAACAGCTCCAGCTGCAGCAGACAAAGGTTTTCACCAAGAGCTTAAAGAGCGCTTCGTGGAAGGTGGTCCTGCTTTTATGGGGATTGTACTATTGTGTTTAATTCTAGGATTGGCAATTGCTATTGAAAGAATTATCTACCTTAATCTTTCAACTACCAACACCCAAAAATTAGCTCAAGAAGTAGAAGATGCTCTTAACAGCGGTGGAATTGAAGCTGCTAAAGAAGTGTGCAGAAATACAAAAGGGCCAGTTGCTTCAATCTATTACCAAGGTTTAGATAGAGCTCACGAAGGAATCGATATTGCTGAAAAAGCAGTAGTTGCCTACGGTGGTGTGCAAATGGGACAACTTGAAAAGAATGTTTCTTGGATATCATTATTTATTGCAATTGCGCCGATGCTTGGTTTCATGGGTACTGTAATTGGTATGATTGATGCATTCGATAAAATTCAAGCTGCTGGAGATATGAACCCATCGTTAGTTGCTGGAGGTATTAAAGTTGCACTTTTAACAACTGTATTTGGTTTGATCGTGGCTATTATACTTCAAATTTTCTACAACTATATTATCGCTAAAATTGATAGTATCGTAAACAGTATGGAAGATGCTTCTATCACATTGATCGATATGTTGTTCGACTACAAACAAAAAAACAAAATCTAAACAAACCACAAGATGGCATTACATAAAATTTTAAAAATAGTAGCGTTGCTTCTAGGCGTTGCGGGAGTTATTTTTCTTGCAATGATCATCGCCAAAGGTGATGAGGCTGTATCAGCAACCGGCGAAGGCGTTGATGGTTTCTTGTATGTTGCTTATATTACATTTGCTATAACAATTGTATTTGTTTTATTCTTTGTACTAAAAGGAATTTTCGCAGGAAACATAAAAAACACATTAATATCTGTTGGAGCTTTTCTACTTATAGTAGTAATTGCATACGTTCTGGCAGACGGAAACCCAATGCCAATGCAGGAAGGCGAAATGCTTTCAGAAAGCGGCTCAAAATGGGTTGGAACAGGACTATATGCTTTTTATATACTAGCAATACTTGCTGTAGGCTCCATGGTTTTCAGCGGAATTAAAAAAGTAACAAAATAATGGCAAGAAGAGCAACACCCGAAGTAAACGCAGGGTCGATGGCTGACATCGCTTTCCTATTGCTTATCTTTTTCTTGGTAACCACTACCATTGAAAAAGATAAAGGAATTGCGCGACAGCTGCCCCCTAAGGAAGATGTTGTTGACCCGCCAAAAATTAAAGAAAAAAACCTGTTCATAGTAAATGTAAACAGGAGCGATCAATTATTGGTTGAAGAAAAATTGATGGAGCTTAAAGATCTCCGTCAAGCCGCGATCGCTTTTCTCGACAACGGTGGAGCACCTTCCGGAAGCCCGGAATATTGCAGTTATTGCAAAGGAAAACGTGACCCAGAATCGTCTGATAACCCCGATAAAGCAGTAATCTCTGTACAAAATGACAGGCTTACTTCATATAAAATGTACATTGCCGTTCAAAATGAGTTGGTGGCGGCATACAATTATTTGAGAGACAGGGAATCAGAAAGATTATACGGATGGAAATTTACCGAAAAGAGTAAAGACCTCGATGAAGGAAAGATAAAGGGTGAAGCCGCTAAAGAGGCACTACAGGAAAAATTGGAGAATGTTCAAAAATTATTCCCGCTAAAACTTTCAGAAGCTGAACCAAAAAAATCTGGACAATAATATTTAGAATATGTCAAAATTTAAAAAGAAAAAAGACGGCGGATTGCCAGCTATATCTACAGCATCCCTTCCGGATATTGTATTTATGCTACTGTTCTTCTTTATGGTTGTAACAGTACTTCGCGATGACAATCTGCTTGTTCAGAACAAATTGCCAAAGGCAGATCAAGTTGAAAAGTTGAAGAAGGACCGTTCCGTATATATCTATGCCGGAAAGCCAAGTTCAAGATATCAGGATAAGTATGGTTCTGAGGCTAAAATCCAAATTGGCGATAAGTACACAGATATATCCAATATCAAGTTTGCTTTGACAGAGGCCCGTCAAAAACTACTTCCTGAACTTCAGGATAAGGTAATGGTGGCCCTAAAGGTTGATGAGAAGACTAATACTGGAATGGTAACTGACATCAAGCAGGAGTTACGTGATCTTAATATGTTGAAGATTATATACATTACCACTCCTGGCAATGAAATAAATCAATAAAAGGTATCGACTTTATTTTAAAACGCCTTGTACCAAAATTTTGGGTCCAGGGCGTTTTTTTATGCGCCATATTTTGAAAATACAAGTATCTTTGATTCGTATGCAAAGCGCACTAAAAATTCTTTTTACACTTTTTCTGGGCCTGGTTTCACTTAAAACAGTGGCCCAGGATAGCATTCCAAAATTCCCCGTTGATTCTTTATATAGGGAAGACCAGTTTTATATCGGCGTTACCTATAATGTGCCACTGAATCTTCCATCGGGCGGAAATATCCGCGGCCTTTCCGGAGGGATACAATTTGGCTTTTTACGGGATATGCCCATTAACAAACAACGAAACGTGGCCATCGCCATAGGCGCAGGGCTTGCGATTGATCAATTGGGTGAAAATCTTTTTATTGGTGAAACAACAAATGATGAAACCATTTTTAGGGTACTCGATGGTAACGTAGATTATACACGAAACCGCTTCAATATGGCAATAATTGAAGCTCCTGTTGAATTTAGATGGCGAACTTCCACGCCTTCCAGTTATAAGTTTTGGAGGGTTTACGGAGGTTTTAGAGTGGGTTATGCCTATTATTACAAAGCAACTTTCAAGCAATCTGGAAACACAGTAAACCAAACCAAAATTCCGGAATTCGATCCATTAAGACTTTCCGCTACACTTAGCCTGGGTTACAATACGTTTAACTTTTTTGCTTCCTACAGTATCAATCCATTTTTTAAAGATGCCGTTACCATTGAGGGTGAAAGTGTGGATATGAGGGTGTTAAAAGTAGGATTGCTGTTTTACATTCTATAACCAAAGGTTGAAAAGAATCAATTGCGGTATGGCTCCCAATAACAAGCCAATGCCCAGTTCAGGATAGGTGTGCGAATCACTATTTAACCGCGATGAGGCTACCCAACCATTTACAAAGAGGAAAAAGGAAATAGTAACCAAAAGGTTTATTTTGAAATGCGCGCTCAGCCCCACAAGAAACATCAAAATACCGGCAACGCCCATTTGGTGCAAGCTTATCTTTAATTTAAAAAGCACCATTACAAGCGCGCTGAAGGCTGAAAACAACATGCCTACAAAAAAATAGTACAGCTCTGGATCTTCATAGGGATCAAATATCATCTTAATGATGAGCAGTAAGAGTATGCACTGGATCATTAAGGGAAACTTGCGTTCCCGCACCTCTTTTAGGTAAATCGTTTCTACTACTCCAAGGTTTTTCAGAAGAAAGAAAACCACCAACGGTATTAACACGGTGATTATGCCGATGGCGAAGAGATTGGCGCGCATCAACTCTGGTTCAAGGTATCTCGGTGTAACGTTGAAATAGAGCACGGTGCCCAAAAGCGGCATCAACAACGGATGAAAAATATAGGAAGCAGCTTTTAGAAAAAATCTCATCAAATTTCCTTTCGTAGTCGCGCGACTGGCAGATCCAGTTGTTCGCGGTATTTGGCTATGGTACGCCGGGCAATAGGATAGCCCTTTTCCAATAAGATCTTTGCCAGTTTATCGTCGGTAAGGGGCTTTCTTTTGTCTTCTTCGGAAATGGTTATTTCAAGAATTTTCTTGATTTCCTTGGTAGAAACATCTTCGCCCTGATCATTCTTCATCGATTCACTGAAAAATTCCTTTATCAGCTTTGTCCCGTAAGGCGTGTCAACGTATTTACTATTTGCAACGCGTGAAACGGTGGAAACGTCCATATTGATCTTATCGGCTATATCTTTCAAGATCATCGGTTTCAGCTTGCGCTCATCTCCGGACAAAAAATACTCTTTTTGATGGTGCATGATAGCGTTCATCGTAACGTAGAGCGTCTGTTGCCTTTGTTTGATTGCATCTATAAACCATTTGGCCGCGTCCAATTTCTGTTTAATGAACATTACCGCGTCCTTCTGCGCTTTCGATTTGTCTTTGGATTCTTTATACCCTTTAAGCATGTTGGTATAATCGTGGCTCACATGAAGCTCGGGAGCGTTTCTGCCGTTCAGGGTTAAATCCAATTCGCCATCCACAATTTTTATCGCGAAATCGGGTACCACGTGCTCCACAATCCTGTTGTTTCCCGAATAGGTGCCGCCCGGTTTTGGGTTCAGGCTTTCAATTTCGTGAATGGCATCGCGAAGCTGGTCTTCGGTAATATCGAATTTCTGAATAAGCTTTTTATAATGCTTTTTGCTGAAATGATCGAAGGAATCATCCAATATATCAATCGCCAATGCAACGGAAGGCGTTTGTTCCCTTCGCTCCAATTGAAGCAGTAAACATTCCTGAAGATCGCGGGCCGCAACGCCGGCGGGATCCAGCTCCTGAACCACTTTTAGAACTTTTTCTACTTTGTCCTCGGTGGTGTAAACATTTTGGGTAAAAGCCAAATCATCAACAATATCCTGGATTTCGCGGCGTATGTAACCGCTTTCATCCACACTGCCCACCAGAAACTCGGCTATTTGCTTTTCCTCTTCGTCAAGGCGATAGGTGCTCAATTGCTGCATTAAGTGCTGGGTAAAGGAAGTTCCCGC
>MDSW01135245.1_pt1 | contig 24593 bp, 23 predicted proteins | sample 811171 | NCBI WGS metagenome assembly MDSW01 (sample SAMN05326641, study PRJNA326480) | marine metagenome | isolation source: seawater | place: Atlantic Ocean: North West | collected 2012 | reverse complement strand
TTAACATTACTCATAAAATGGATATTTATGAAATGCATAAAACCTTTCTTAAAATTAGCTTAGAATAATTTTTTTATAGTTTCTTCAAATGGGGGTTTTGCAACACCTCTCTCAGTAATAATTCCTGCAATAAGTTCTGGAGGGGTCATGTCAAATGCAGGATTAATTACATTGATATCATCTGGTGCAGTTTTTTTATCACCAATTCCAGTTACTTCAGATGCTTTTCTTTGTTCAATAATCACATCTTCGGGATTACTTTTCATGTCAAATGTTGAAAGTGGAGCTGCAACATAAAATGGGATGTTGTGTTGCTTTGCCATTGTGGCTACCTGATAAGTTCCAATCTTATTGTATACATGTCCTGTTCTAAGTATTCGATCGGCACCTACAACGATTTTGTTTACTAGATTATTTGCCATAGTGTAACCAACAGCAGTATCTGGAATTAGACTAACATCAATTCCATCATGCTTTAATTCAAATGCAGTTAGTCTAGAACCTTGTTGAATAGGTCTGGTTTCAGTTGCTATAACTTTGATATTTTTTCCACTATCTTTTGTAGCACGAATTACACCTAGGGCGGTCCCATAACCAACAGTGGCTAAAGCACCAGCATTACAATGTGTCATTATAGTATCATTATCATCAAATAAGTCAGAACCATTCTTTCCCATTTTCATGTTTATTTGAATATCTTCTTCTGCCATTTTTTTAGCATGTTCAACAACATTATTTCGAATATCTTCAACAGAGTTTGCATTGTTGGCAACTTCCATTATTTTATCTAATCCCCATGCAAGATTTACTGCAGTAGGTCGTGTTTCAAATAGGATTTTTTTGGCATTCTCAAGATAATTGATTAAATCAGTTTTTTCAGTTGCATCACTTTGTAATGCAGCTAATGCAAGACCAAATGCACCAGATACACCTATTGCAGGAGCCCCTCTCACCACCAATGTGCGAATGGCATCAGCAACTTGATTATAGTCAGTATAAGTCACATATTCAAGAATATTTGGTAGTTTAGTTTGATCAATCATAACCACAGAATTATCTTTCCATTGTACAGTTTTTAACGTCATAAATTGATTTTAATCTAGGCGTATATTATTTCTTCACATAGTAATTTTGTAGTTAAGTATTTTACAATAATAAAATCAAAGATTTTAGTTATGGAATTAAATGATTTAGAGAAAATTGATTCAAAAAATATGTTTAGAATTTACGACCAATGGCCTGAAATTGCAAAAGAATCTTTTGAAAAAGAATTCAGAGTATTTGAATCAGATGATATAGATCATGTAGTTTTTGCAGGAATGGGAGGATCAGGAACAATTGGAGATACAATTGGTGCATTATTATCAAAAAAAGATATTCATGTTAGTAATATCAAAGGTTACCTATTACCAAAAACAGTAGATGACAAAACATTAGTTGTTGTAACAAGTGTTTCAGGAAATACATCTGAAACAATATCAATTTTAAATAATGCTAAAAAAACTCAAGCAAAAATTGTTAGTTTTTCATCAGGAGGAAAAATGGAAAAAATTTGTAATGATGATAAAATATTTTTCGAAAAAATTCCAATAATACATTCGCCAAGAGCGTCTTATACTAATTTTTTATATTCGATAATGAATATTTTAAAACCTATTTTACCAATTGAAGATAAAGATGTTTATGAATCAATTTCTCAATTAGAAAAAACAAGAAATATGATTTTTTCAAAAAATCTTAATTCTGAAAATAAGGCATTAGAATTAGCAAATTTTATTAGAAATATTGTTTGTATTTATTATCCTGCAGGATTACAAACTGCAGCAATACGTTATAAAAATTCATTACAAGAAAATGCAAAAATGCATGTAATTACAGAAGATATTATTGAAGCATGTCATAATGGGATTGTTGCTTGGGAAAAAAATTCTAATGTGAAACCAGTCTTGATAAGAGGCAAAAATGATTACATAAAAACAATTGAAAGATGGGATATCATCGAAGAATTTTTTCAGGAAAAAAATATTGATTATAAAATCATTAATTCATTAGAAGGGAATATTTTATCAAAAATGGTAAATTTAATTTATTTATTAGATTATTCTTCCATTTATTCAGCAGTTTTAAACAATACAGACCCATCACCTGTAAATTCAATAGATTTCATTAAAAATAGATTGTAATGAATAGAATAATTTATCAGTGAAATTTTATAGTGAAAATTAGGAATTATATTTATGAAAATCACAGTAGGTATTCCAGCATATAATGAAGAAAAAAACATTGCAAGTGTTATTTCTAAATTAAAAAAACATGCAGATACAATAATTGTCTGTGATGATGGTTCTGATGATTTAACAGGAGAAATATCACAACAATTAGGAGCAATAGTAATCAAACATGTGAAAAATAAGGGATATGGAGCAGCTATAAGTTCATTATTTTTAAAAGCAAAAGAGTTGGAATCGGATGTTTTTGTAACATTTGACGCAGATGGTCAGCATAGAATAGAAGATATTGCAGAAGTTGTAGAACCTATAAAAAATAAAGAAGCGGATCTAGTTATAGGTTCAAGATTTTTAAATACAAAATCAGAAGAAATGCCAAATTATAGAAAAGTTGGAATAAAAATTATTACAAAAGTTACAAATCTATCAATTAAAGAAAAGTTAACTGATTCCCAAAGTGGTTTCAGAGCATATAGTAAAAAATCATTACAAGAAATTTTACCTGCGGATGAAGGAATGGGAGTTTCAACTGAAATTTTGATTAAAGCTAGCAATTTAGAATTAAAAATTGCAGAAGTTCCTATACAGGTACATTATGGAGAAGACACATCAACTCATGATCCAGTTTCACACGGAACTGAAGTGATTCTAAGTACATTAAAATTCATATCAATACATAATCCTTTGAAATTTTATGGCATACCTGGAATTATTTTTTTGGGAATTGGTTTAGGATTTATTGCATGGACTGTTCAGATCTATACTGAAAGTCAGCAAATTATTACAAATGTTTCATTAATTGGAATTGGAAGTATTGTGTTTGGGACGGTTTTGTTGATGACAGCAATCATATTATTTTCATTAGTAACGATTGTTAAAGAAAAAAATGGATCCTAATTTCTTTATCGTAGGAGGTTCCAAATGTGGAACAACAAATATGTCATATTATCTAAATGAACATCCAGATGTGTTTATATCAAAATTAAATGAACCATATTATTTCTCAAGATTTGATGTTCCAGATAATTTTAAAAGAGAATCTATGATTACCAATTACAAAAAATATTCAGAATTATTCAACAAAGGGAAAAATTGTAAAGCCGTAGGAGAAGCAAGCTCAGTTTATCTAGCATCTCCTCATGCAGCATCAGAAATTAAAAAAACATATCCAGATGCCAAAATAATTATTTCTTTACGGAATCCAATAGAAAGAGCACATTCAAGTTATTTTTCATATCAATTTATGCATAAAAATAAACAAAATTTCAGTGAAATAATCGATGAGCATTTGAAACAAATTAGAAGAAATGAATTTTTTATCTATAATATTCTTGAAACTGGCTTTTACACAAAACATCTTAAGCGTTTTCAAGATAATTTTTCGGCGGATAAGATTAAAATAATAATTTTTGAAGATTATGTTAAAAATACAATTCCAACAATTGAATCAATTTTATCATTCTTAAATATACATACAAAAATAGAGTTCAAAGAGCAGTCAAAGGGATCATACAGACAACCAAAAAATATGATTTCTAAAAAACTATTAGAAAATTCATTTTTTAGAAAAGCCACAACAAAATTTGTTCCAACTGTAACACGACAAAAGATTGGAGATAAACTACTTTTAGATCAAAGAAAAAAACCAGACATGTTAGAGTCAGATAGAAGAAAATTAAAGGAGATTTATGAAGAAGAGGTTAAAAAATTGGAAGAAATGTTAAAAGTAAAATTACCATGGAATGAATTTTGCAATTAATTTCCTATTCTAATTTTTGTCTTAATTTTTTCTGTACAGGCAATTCGGAATCCCAAATATGTTTTTCACCATTACCAAGTATGCCATCCATCATTCTAATATCACGAACTAATCTTTGTAAACCAGATTCTTCAAGAGATGCTGCATGATCAGAGCCATACATGGTTCTATCAAGAGTTATGTGACGTTCAATTGAAGTAGCACCTAAAGTAACAGCCATTACACAAATAAGATATGATCCTGGTTCATGTCCACTATATCCAACATCACAATTGAATTTTTTTCTCAAAGTTTCAATAACTTTTAGATTTGCTTCTTCTAATTTCATTGGATAAGAACTGTTAGTGTGCATTAGTTCAAAAGAACAATCATGTTTTTTAAATATCGCGAGAGCATCAGATATTTCTTCCATAGTACTCATGCCAGTTGAAATAAATGTATGTTTTTTTTCTTCTGCAATCAAATTAAGAAGTTTGGTATGAGTTAGCATTGCAGAAGCAACTTTATTGAATTTTGTATTAAATTTACGCATTAGTATTTGACTTTCAGTATCCCAACATGAAACAAACCATTCAATATTCTTTTTTTTACAGTAATCATCAATGATTGAATATTCTTCAAGACTAAATTCAAGTCCTAGTTTTTGTTCACGAGTTGTGGTGCCCCAAGGACTTTCTCTAGGCGAATCTAAAACTTCTTCTGGATAAACTTTTTCAATAGTTCGTTTTTGAAATTTTACTGCATCACAACCAGCATTAACAGCAACGTCGATCAACTTTTTGGCAATTTCAATATCACCATTGTGATTTATTCCAATTTCAGCTGTGATGTAGACCATCGAATATTTTTTTTCAAATAACAGTATAAACTTTTAGCAGTATTCATTCCAAAAGATAAGAAAAATGTTTAATTTTTATTTTTTTTAAACCAATCAATTTTTTGAATGTGAGCATCGGCTAAAACATTTAATGAATTGATATTTTGATCTAGAAATGATTTCATTTTATCTTCAGGGATTTCAACATCAACCAAATTTCCATTAAAGAAAAATTCTTTTTTTACTTTGGTTAAAAATTGTGCATAATCAAAATTAGTTGTAGATTTTTCCAATAATGAAACAAATTTATCTAATTCATTTGGTTCAATTTTTTTCATTAATGATTTATTGATAATTTTCGGAAGTTCAAAGAGATTAGTAACTGTTTCAACAGAATTTAGGATTGAAAAATTAAGTTCTGCAAATGTAATTACTGGTTTTCCATAGAATAAACCTTCAAAACCAGCAGAACCGGCAATTGTAATGATTAATGAACATTTTTGGAATAATTCATTTTTATCAACAGAAGGATGTAATAAAACGACATTAGGAATTTTCATAATTTCTTCATATTCTTTTGAACTTCTCCATCCTCTGGCATATTGGATTGGATGTTCTTTAACAAATAATTTATAATTTATTGGAAGAGATTGAGCAATATTTCGAATAACCTCTAATTGATTTGTATAATATGGTGCAGAAATTAGTAGTGTTCGTTCCATTTCAAGATGTAATGGAAAATATGCAAATTGTACATTATTTGGAATACTTTTTTTAAGATTTTTATCAATGAATGATTTTCTTCGTTTAGTTTTTAGAAAATCTGTCAAATAATAAAAAAATACATTAAATTTAGTACGACCATAATATGGATAATGGGTATTACTGTTTTCAGAATCAGATCTTAAAAAATATTCAAAAGATGCAGAGACTTGATCGTGAATTTTCGTGCTAGGTGCAATTGTATTCTTTTCAAGTTGTTTTGTTAAATCAAAGGAATTCATAAATTGTTGAAGTTCATTAAAATTCCTATTTTTAGATTCAATTTTTTCAAAATCTTCTATCATGTCGAATTTTTCATGCTCTTGAGTAATTATACAATTTTGACTTAGTAAACCAAAGTTAATAGCTTGAACTTTGGTATTGGTATTTTTACACATTTGATAAAATAACTCTAGATGATGAAAACTGGCTAACTTGGTAAAGAAATAATCAGGTTTTATGTCATCTAAAATTTTATCAAAAAAGCGGCATTCTTGTTCTAAAATTTGTAAAATTTCATTTTTTGAAAATTTGTGAAAATCAGGATATAAAAAAATTCTTTCATTTTGAACTAATTGCCATAAATTGACTTTGTATTTTTTTTCAATTTTTTTTAAGTAATCAAAATCAGGTTGAAAATGTTCTTTTTTAATTTGATCATGAAAAAACCAAGTTTTTTTGAAATTAACTAATTTTTGAGTTTCAAAAAATTTTCTAGGTTTTTTTGTAATATCTATAATTGCATACATTTCACAATCATGTTTTTGTTGTAATGAATATGCAAGACAAAATGGTGTATAATCTACACCTAACCAAAAAATTATTTTGTCCTTCATATTTTTACATTTTCGATTAGGATTTAAATATCATGGATCTGTTATTTGTAAGATATTTTTAAATTACTTTAAAATTAGAACAGGCCTTTAGCAGCTTCAGCTATATCATCTTCAATCTTAGCATTTGCATCAGACCAATATGTTTTAATAAATTCTGCTCTAAGTTTTTCTCTCAATTCAAGATCAGTTTCAGCTTGTTTAATTTCTGGCCAACGATTTTTTGGGAATTTGATATACATTGCAAAGACATCACGTAAACGTGTAATATCTTTTTTATCCCATTGAGGCATATTTAGCAAACTTTCACCTGAATTGCTTACTGCACAAATAACATTAGGATCGAGATAGCCTTTCTTAACACATAATTCGTGAAGTTCAGTACCATGAAATGGAACAAGAATTGAACAGCTTGTGTTATCAGAATTAAATTGACGATTCAATTCAATAGTATCAAACGCTAATTCACGTGTTTCGTCTGGAAATCCAATAATATTATTTACACTGAATGTAATTCCTAATTTTTCTACTATCTTTATTTTCCTTATTGCACTAGCATTAGTATATTCTCTCTTAACTACATCTGCTCTAAATTTTGCATTTCCATGTTCTAAACCAAATGTAACTCGATCTAAACCAACGTCTTTTAATTGTGCAAATTTTCGCTCATCAATGGTTTCTATGCGTGTTTGACACCAAAAAGGAAGTTTGATCTTTGAATACATTTCAATAAATTTGTCAAATTCTTCTTGGTCCCAAGCAAGAAAGGTATCTGCCCAAAAGTAGATGTATTCAACATTATATTTTTTAATATGATTCTCGATTTCTGTCTTTACTAAATTCATATCTTTTTTACGGAAAAATGACAAGCCTTTTTTGAAATCTCCATCTCCATACAATCTATTTTGGCCAGGAGAATTACAAAATGAACAAGTGAATGGACAACCACGATGAGTTTCAACTGGAAGTAATCGTCGAATCTTACCGCCCATAGGTCTGTAAAATCTTTCTTCACCAAATAATTCAATGTCAGTGATGGCAGGGATTTCATCAATAGATACAGGTCTAGAAATACTATTTTTTAAAATGCTTCCATCGTTTTGTCTAATCCAGAGATTTGTAAGATTTGAAGGAAGATCTTTGTTTGAGAGAGTGTTGGCTAAATCAATCATTGCATTTTCTCCTTCACCAACACAAACCATATCAACATTAGGATATGTCATTACAAGTTCAGGTGCAAACGTAGGAAAAACGCCTCCAAACAAATTTTTTATTCCTAAATCTCTAGTTTCATCAATAATTTTGATTCCACGTAAGAAAGTGGTTTCAGTACATGAAACCGCTATTATATCAGGTTTAAAATCAAGAACAGCTTTTCGAAAATCATCTACTGCAGATTTAGTTGTTTTTTTGAAATGTAGATCATCATCATCAATATCGGTAACAGGTCTATTGGTAAGAGCTTTTGCGGTAATTGCATCAGAGTCTTCTATTGTAATTTCATCATCAAATTTGTAGAATGTTGTATCAAAAAGAGAAGTTATGTGACCCTCGTTTTTTAGAATTTGAGATAATCCTGCAATTGATGGCGGTATTGTACTCATTCCACGTTCATTAGGATATAAAAATAAAACTCTGCAAGGAGAAGAATCTGGTTTTCGTATAACTTTGGATGTTAAAAATGGGTTTTGTTGTTGGTCTGGTGGTGATTGAGTGGATTTTTCATTTGAGAGTTGGATTAGTGTTTCAGACATTTAATTAACCTCAATTACAACTTTTAATAACAATCTTATAATCATTAGGATTAATTATTCTTCTCAATAGTATGATTTAGTCTTAGGAAAACGATATTTCATGATTAAATTTACAACTTCACGAAATGCTCCATTTCCACCATTTAATTTACATAAATAATTTGCATGTGATTTTGTTTTTTCATCACAATCATTAGGAGAAACAGCAAGTCCAACCATATTCATTAATGGAATGTCATTTACATCATCTCCAATATAGGCTATTTGAGAAGGATTAACAGAGTATAATTTACAAATCTTTGAAAGAAGTGATTCTTTATTTTTTATTCCTGAAAAAGTTTTATGAATATTCATTTCTTTAGACCATATTTTTACAATTTTAGAATTTTCTTTGGTAATAATTATTGTTTTAATTCCATTTCGAAGTAAGATGTTTACACCCATTCCATCTCGAACATGAAATTTTTTGAGTGTTTCACCAGAATTAGAATAATATCTTCCACCATCAGTTAAAACTCCATCAACGTCTGTAATTAACAATTGAATTTTCTGGCATGTAGATTTCAATTTTGAATTTGAAAATTTCTGTGTTCTCATATTAGATATTTCATAGTAATTTATTATAAATAGGCTTTAAATTGACTTATAGCGGAATTCAGGTATGGATACAAAATGGACATCAGGAAATGAATTGAAGTATTTAAAAGAGGTACTGGAAAATACGGATGAAGTTAAAAAAAATCCATTTACTAATAGATTGGAAGATGCTTTTTGTGAAAAATACAATACAAAGTATGCAATAGCAGTAAATTCTGGAACATCAGGATTACATGCAGCATTAGTTGCAGCAGGTGTTAAATCAGGTGATGAAGTAATTACTACTCCATTTACAGTATTAGTTGATAGTTCAGTTCCGGTCATTATGGAAGCAATTCCTGTTTTTGCAGATATTGAACCAGGAACTCATAATATAGATCCAAAATCAATTGAGGATAATATTACAAAAAAGACAAAAGCAATAATTCCTGTTTCACATGATGGATTACCTTATGACATAGACGGTGTAAAAAAAATTGCGGACGAAAATAATATTATAGTGATTGAAGACAATGCCCAAGCCATGTTAGCAGAGTATAAGGGAAGATTAGTAGGACAAGATGCAGACATAACCATGTTTTCATTTGAAAGAACAAAACATGTTTCATGTGGAGAGGGAGGAATGTTAATAACAAATAATTCAGAGTTAGCAATTAAAGCAAGAAAGTTTGCAGGAATGGGGTTTAAGAATTTAGTTGCAGGGAAAAGTGATCTTGTCGGAGGAGTTCCACTGGAATATCAAAGTCCAATTTATGAAAGAAATGATGCAGTAGGTTTGAATTACAGATTCAATGAATTTTTGGGAGCAATTACATTAGCACAATTTGAACAAGTAGAACATTTTGTTTCAATAAGAAGAAAAATTGCAAAATTATACGATAATGTTTTTGAAGGAACTAATTTTAAACCACAAGAAATTCCTGAAGGATATGTAAGCTCATATTTTACATATGCTGTGGAATCTCCATTCTATAACACAAAAGAATGGTTAGAATTTCATGATAATCATATTAAAAATGGCGGAGACGATTTTTTTGCATCAATGATTTTAGGATATAATGAACCAATTATGAAAGAATTGGGATTCCAAGAAAAATGGAAAGGTAAATGTCCTGTGGCAGAAAAAATTCAGCCATGCATTATGCAGTTTAAAACTAATTATAGATCCTTAGATGAAGCAAAATCTAAAATTGAATTGTTAAGGGATAGCATAGCAAAATATAATTGAATTTAAATTTTAAGTGATCTAATTGAAAATTCTTGCAATAATACCATCAAGAGGGGGTTCTGTAGAGATTCCTCGTAAAAATATCATAAGAGTAGATGGCGAGCCATTACAACATCATACAATCAAAGCAGCGCTTAATGCAAAAATGATTACTAGAACAATTGTTTCAACAGACGATAATGAAATTGCTAAACATGCTAAAAAAATGGGAGCAGAAGTTATGAAAAGGCAAAGAAAATATGCTACTAATGAATCATTAATTGAACCTGCAATTAGAGATATTTTGGATACATTAAAGAAAACAGAAAAATACATACCAAATTTGATTGTATTACTACAAAATACATCACCTCTAAGAAAATCAAATCATATTGATGAATGTATTCAAAAAATGATTAAAAATAATTATGATTCAATTTTTAGTTGTTCTGATTCAAAAGCATTGGTATGGCAAAAAAATGGTTCAGAATTAAAACCAATTACTTATGATTCAGATAATAGAAAACAAAGACAAGATATCGCAAATAAACAATTTCTTGAAAACGGTGCAATTTATGTTACAAAATATAAAAATTTTATAAAAAGTAATAATAGAATTTCAGGAAAAATTGGATATTATAAAATGGAATCAGAATTTTCGTATGAGATAGATAAAGAGCATGATCTTTTGGCAGTAGAACAAATATTTAAAAAAGAAAAAAAATATGAAGATGATATTTTTTCTGTAAAAGGGAAAAATATTGTATTGACTGGTTCATCAGGATTACTTGGAAGTTATTATGCAAAATTGCTTTTAAGACGTGGTGCAAATTTAGCAATGATTGATCACTCGGAAAAAATCAGTAATGCAGTTAAAGAAGAATATTCATCACCAAGAAATAAAGTAGAATTCTACAAATGTGATCTTAGTAAACCAAAACAAATTGTATCGACATTTAGAAAAATTAAGAAAGATTTTGGAAATGTGGATGTTTTAATAAATAATGCAGCATTTGTTTCTGCAAAAACATTTCACGTAAAAGATTTTAAAAATTATGAAAAACATCCATTTGATTTGTGGAAACAATCATTTGAAATCAATGTTGATGCAGTTCATATTTGTTGTCAAGAAGTATTAAAAATTATGAAGAAATCTGGCAAAGGTTCTATAATTAACGTTTCTTCAAATTATGGAATAGTTAGTCCATCATTTGAAACTTATGATGATGAAAAATTATGGACTCCACCAGGATATGCAGTTACAAAATCAGCGATTCTAAACCTGACAAGGTATATCGCAAATTTGTATGGAAAATATAATGTAAGATGTAATACATTTAGTCCAAGTGGAGTAGCAACTAAAAAATTATCAAATAGATTTGTTAAGAGATATAGTTCAAAAAATGCGTTTGGAAGAATGGCAAAAGTTACTGATTATGAAGGTCCATTAATTTTCTTATGTTCAGATGCATCATCATATATGACAGGTGCAAATTTGATTGTGGATGGAGGATGGACATCAAAGTAGATGTTTTTTATAAAAAATGAAAGTAGAGAATAACAATATAATAAAAGAAATTCAATTGAGTGCAGATATTATTTCAAAATCATCTAATTTGACACCAAAAATTGAAAAATCAATTAATCTAATAATTGAAGCAATCAAAAACGGGAATAAAATAATTTTGTTTGGAAATGGCGGTAGTGCTGCAGATGCACAGCATATTGCAGCAGAATTAATGGGAAAATTTCAATTAAAAAGAAGAAGTTATCCGGCAATTGCCTTGACTGATAATTCATCAACTGTAACTGCAGTAGGAAACGATTTTTCATTTGATGATATTTTTAGCCGTCAATGTGAAGGAATTGTAAATAATAACGACGTAGTTATTGGAATTTCTACTAGTGGAAATTCAAAAAATGTAATACAAGGAATAAAAATGGCTAAAAAAATGAAAGCGAATACAATTGGATTATTAGGTAGTAAAGGGGGCAAATTAAAACAAATTGTAGATGTTCCAATTATTGTAAGTTCAACGTCAACACCAAAAATTCAAGAGGTTCACAGAGTCATTAGTCATATTATTTGTAAAATTGTAGAAGAGAGATTAGAAAGAAAATAGATTTACGGTTTGTTGCCACTCCAACCATTTTTTTCATCGTATCCTTCTAATGTTATTTGAAGTGCTTTTCTTTCTAGATTATTCGTGATCATTCTGGTGCCATGACCTGAATTAGGTCCATCATGAAATAATGCTAAAGAATTATCTAGATCATAAGGTTCAAAGAGTATTGCAGATTCGTCAGCTTCTGAGGCCATGTAAGTGCCACCAGCTTCGCCTTCTTTCCAACCTTTTGAAAAATAAAACATCATGATCAATGTACTTGGACCAACATTATGTATATGTGGTAATTGGAATCCACCATTCCTATATCCTAAAAATTTAAAATGTTTCATGCGATCTACATGCACACCAGAAAAATCTCTCCAATATTGAATAAATTCATCAGATTCAGCATACTGTTTTAGTTCATTCCATTCTTTTCCAAATCGTTTATCGAGACCTGAAATAGTTGGTTCTCCCTTTTCATATTTTTCTTTACCCCATTCCATTGCAAACTGAGTTTTTGACATATCAGAATTATCTCCAAAATTATCTAAGTTTGGATATGTATTATAAAGTCGGTCATAGAATGAAGTTTCAAAAATATTTTTTATATAACCAAATTTGAATGGAGTTTGGTTTTTAAACTCATTTGATTTTTCAGTTACATTTTTCCAGTTAATTATTTCCATTTTAGCTCGATGACGTAACAATGTGTTGTTGCATTTTATATAAAATTCCTGTAAAGAATGTTTTATATGATTTTTTTATTAATGGTACTAAGAACTTATACTTGAATCCCAAATTAATTTTAATGTTAACAGATACGTGGGTTTTGGAAGAGGTTTCTTCAAATTTTATCTGAATTTCTGAACCCTTAGCAGGACCAGAAAGTACTTCACTTTTTAATAAATTATCAGAAAATGGGTGATGTTTTGTTTGTTGTACAAAGGTTTTAGATATAACACTAGATAGGTGTAAAGTTTCTTCTGTGATAGTGTAATCATTTGTTTTTTCAATAATTTGAACAGATTTAATTTGGTGTGGTAAATATCTTGGAAATTGTTCATAATCAGTCATTAGACTCAACAATTTGTCTTGCGGGACAGCGAGATCTAGAGAAAAATTAACAGATGTCAATATAAAAATAAAAATATTTGAGACTATTAAATTTACTATAGATTTCTAAACTTAGATTGATATTACTAAAAGTAATTCTAGTCTTCACTTAATTCACGAACTAAGGAAAATGCCTCAGCATTTTTAAAGCCAGAAACAGTTCCCCATTTTTTGGCAATTACATCTAATGCAATAGCAGAACGTGGATGAGGAAATGAATTCAATTCTGTTTTGTATTTTTTTAGAGCTTGAATTTTTGATTTTATTTCTTTATCAATATTTACAAAGAAATTTGGAGAGAATTGTGAGGGAAAATACCATTCAGTAGAAGAAGGAACTTCAAATGAATATACTTTCTTGATTTTTGTTCCTGGTTTTGGTCTTGTAGCTGCTAAAGTTGCAAAATATATCATTCGATGATCAATATTCACATCAAAACAGGAATGTGTAAAAATTTCAACAGGTTTGAATTTATTAATAATTTTTTCAATTTTTTTTGTAATTTCCAAGTTAGAAATTAGATCCATTTCATTGTCAGGAAAATCTAAAAATTCAATATCAGAAACACCTAAAATTTTTGATGCTGCAATGGCATCAAGTTTTAATTTTTTTATTTGCGTATTCATTTTTAACATGGTTTTTTTATCTACGTTGTAATTTTCAGTATTTTGATAATTCGAAGAACGTCTAGCACTTATTCCAGTTGCAAAAATTACAATTTTTACATTGTGACCCTTTTTTGTAAATTTTTTAATTGTGCCTCCCATTCCTAAAACTTCATCATCAGGATGTGCAGCAAGAACTAAAATATTCATTCTATAACACCCTCAAAAGATAATTTTTTTCCAGAAAGTTTAGATGATTTAAAAATAATTTTTTTCTTACCAATTTTTATGTAAGCATTAGGATATGGATCAGCAAGCATACGAATAAAATTATGTAAGTATAATTTTGAATGATTCAAATTTTTTAGCTCGCTTTCCACTGGTTTACGTCTTTTATAAAAAGTTGGTTTTCCTTTTTGTGATGATGGCTTAAATTTTCCCGAGATGATTTTTGTAATTAAATTATAATTATTTTTTTCCATTCTTAAGAAAATTTCATCTAATGTGCCCTCTAATGAAAGATCTTTTTGTAATAAAATTTTTCCAGCGTCTAATTCAGAATTCATAAAAAATGCAGTGGATTTTGTTTTTATGATGCCACGAATGATTTGGTTTTGAATTGGACTTCCTCCTCTAAATTTAGGTAAATTTGATTCATGTATACAAACACAATTAAAATTTTTTATAATGTTATCAGATACAATCCATGACCAATCAGGAAAGAAAATAAATTTTGGATTTAATTTTTTAATTTTTGATAATGATAATTCTTTTCTATTTTTAATCAATGTTAAATTTTTATACTTTTTTTTGAGTTTATTGAAAACATTTATGGAATAATCTCTATGTGCACAATATACATAATTCATAATTTTATTAAGAATTTAGTATTTTTTATCTTTCCTATTAATTAGAGACAACTAAATTATCACTGGTAATGCTTTTTTAGATAAAAATTCTATTTTTGTTATGATTCAAGAGAAAAATATGATGAATTTTTTTAAAAAATTAAGATTGTGTGAAAGATGATTGTGTGTATAATTCAAGCTAGAACAGGTTCAACAAGATTACCTGGTAAAGTTTTAATGAAATTAGATGAAAAAAATACGGTCTTAGATTATGTGATAAATCAATTATCATTTTCTAAATTAATAGATAAGATGATTATTGCTACAACAAATTTAGAACAAGATGATGTAATCGAGGATATTGCAAATAGGTTAAAAATTCAATGTTTTAGAGGAGATTCAGATGATGTTTTAGATAGATATTACCAATGTGCAATTAAATTTGAAGCTGATAATATTTTGAGAATTACATCAGACTGTCCTTTGATAGATCCAGAAATAGTTGATAAAGTTATTACAATGTATTTAACAAAAGACTACGATTATGTATCTAATACTTTAATCAAAACTTTTCCAGTCGGTACTGATGTTGAAGTATTTTCCTTTGAAGTATTAAAAAGTACATGGAATAATGCAAAATTACCATCAGAAAGAGAACATGTTACACCATATATTCGAAATAAGAAATTAAATTGTCGGTTGGGAAATTTTCTCAATGATAAAAAACAAGAGAATTATCGTTGGACATTAGATAGAAAAGAAGATTTAATATTAATTGAAAAAATTGTACAGAATATCAATAAAAGACCAATTTTAATAAAAGATATTATGGAATTATTTTCAAAAAATCAAAATCTAATTAATATTAATTCACATATACCAAAAAATGAAGGCATGATTAAATCATTAGAGAAAGATGAAATTGAAAAGAGGAAAAAACATGAAGAAAATTAAGTTATTTGATCCCGTGATAAGAAATGAAGAAAGAAATGCTGTAAGGAAAGTTTTAGATAGTCATTTTTGGGCTTCAGGTTCCGGAATTAATAAAGTGGAAAATTTTGAAAAAAAATTCAAGAAATATATAAAATCAGAAGAATGCGTTGCGGTCAATAGTGGAACTGCTGCTTTAAATTTAGCATTGTCTTTAAGCAATATAAAAAATAAAGAGGTGATAGTTCCATCACTAACTTTTGTATCTACAGTGAATGCAATAAAACTCAATGGAGGAATACCAATATTTTGTGATGTAAATTTGGAAACAGGTTGTATTTCAGTTGATGATATAAAAAAAAGAATTACAAAAAAAACAGTGGCTGTATTACCAGTTCACTTTGCAGGATTACCCTGTGAAATAAAGAGTATACAGCAAATATGTAAAAATCATAAATTAGATTTAATTGAGGATGCAGCACATGCTGCAGGCTCAACATCAGAAGGAATGAAAATTGGAAGTCATGGAAAATTAGTCTGCTTTAGTTTCCATCCAGCAAAAAATCTTGCAATGCCAACTGGAGGATTAATAGCAATAAATGATCCAAATTATAAAAAAATTAAAAATAAATTAAATTCTTCCAGATGGTGTGGAATTACAGATAGAAAAGGAGTATCTTACGATGTAAGAGAGATTGGTAATAATTACTACATGAATGAAATATCTGCTGCAATTGGTATTGAACAATTAAAAAAATTAGATAAAATGAATGACAAAAGAAAAAAAATTGCTAAAAAATATGAACAAAAAATAAATCTAGAATCAAAAATTCCATTTGATAAAAATTGTTCATATCACATATATTGGATTTTAGTAAAGAATCGTACTAACTTTATTAAAAAAATGAATGAAAATAAAATTGAAGTAGGAATACATTACAAACCAGTTCATCAGATGACATTATACAAACATAGTACAAAATTACCGATAACAGAAAAAATGGGAAAAAGTATTGTATCATTACCAATTCATCCTAATCTAACAAATGTAGATGTCGAGAGAATTATTTCAATAGTTAATAATTTTGCAAAATAAATCAAAAATTTAGTTTTTGAATAATTCTAATCTGATTAACTAACATTTTTAATTCTTCAACATCTATAGATGATGAAGCATCAGGACCTTTTGAATTTTTTAGTTTGACATGCTTTTCAATAAAAATTTCTTTAGTTTTTCTTTGTTTTTTCATTATTGTGAATATTATTGGTGCAGAGATTCCTAAAGTGTGATCTGAGAATCCATCATAATTCATTGCATGTTTCCAATTAATTTTATCTATTTTTGTGGGATATTCAGATATACAATAACAAAATAATTTTTTATTATTTGAAAAAATTTTTTCGATTTTTTTTCTATCTCCACCCAAACCCATACTAATTACAACAGGTTTTTTAGATTTTGATTTTTTTTCTAAAGTTTCAAGTGAATGAGGATCTTTAAGTAAACAAGTTCGGGATGCAATTTTATATTGTTTAACTTTTAATTTTTCAAGAATTTCTACAGCTTCAGGATAAAATGCACTACAAAAAAATTCAATTCCAATTTTATCTGCTATTTTTTTTAATTTTTTAGCTTTTTCAAAAGTAATTTCTGATTTTTTAATAAATTTCCAGTCAGGATGTTTGATGCTATAAAGATCATTTGCACGCCACATTTGAAATTTTACTGCATCAGCTCCAGCGTTTTTGGATTCTTGAATAAGTTTTGTTGCCTTATTAATACTGCCTTCCCAATTTGATGCAATTTCGGCTACAATTTTTACTTTCATAATCATATTGATTTCAAAATGAATTTATCTGTTTAATTTTGAAATTTTCTAATAAATTGTGGAGTTAATTTACTTAATGAATTAATAGCTATTTCTGATTCAAATTTTTTTGATTTTTTTAAGTTTTTGTATCTACCAGTTAATACTCTAATTGTTTTAAATCCAAGCGGTTTAATTCCAATAAAATCTTTGTTAGGATTATCTCCTACATACATAATATCTTGTGGTTTTACATTTTCTAAATTACAAATTTTCATAAAACAATATGGCGAAGGTTTAGCATTTTTTAGTCCATAATTAGAAGTAAGGAAGCATTTTTTCATGAGTTTTTCTAATTTTAATGCTCGAATTTTGTTTAATTGAACAATTTTATTTCCATCAGTCACAATATAGCAAGAAAATTTTTTTAAATTTTTTAGACATGATTTTGCATCGTTTGAAAGTTGAATTTTTGGAGAATGTTTCCGGTAGATTGAAAGACATTTTTTGACTTTAGTTTTTGAATAAATGTTAAAATTTTTTAATAGATCATCAATAATTTGAATTCGTTTTTGTTTGATTCTTTTTTTGAGAAATCTCAATAAATTTTTCTTAGGAATGCCATACTCATTAGATAAGTAATCAACAATTGCATTCATTCCACTATGAAAAAATGTTTTTTCATCGTATAATGTGTCGTCTAAATCAAAAACTATTATCAATTTATGAACATGTCTTTTGAATATCTAATTAGAGTTTTGTTTGAAATTTTCACTTGTTTACCTAGTTTTTGATCTAAACATTCCTTGATGAACCAGGTAAATGAATCAAGGCCAGAAACTATACTTAGAGTTGATGCACCACCAAATCTGGCATTACATTCTAAAATATGTACACAATTTTTTGAATCTATCAGAACTTGAAGAACTATGTGACCAGAAAAATTAAAAGATTTTATTAATTTTTTAGTTATCAATTCCAATTTTTTATTTTTAACCACATTCGAAATTTTTGATTCACCATTAACAATTAATTTTCTTTTTCGGATAACTAGTCCTTGTGCCCTTCCTTTTTTTGTAATATACGCATCAATACTAAATTCTTCTCCAGAAATATATGGTTGAAAAATAGGATTTTCAAGTATATTTTTGTATTTTTGTGCATTTGTCTTTGATAAATTTAATCCAATGAGTTTTGAACCAGAGCCAAATCTTTCTTTAACCACATATTTTTTTGAATTTATTTCTTCAATATTTTTTGAAGTATGAATTATTGGTAGACCAGACTTTTTTCCATGTTTATAAAAACTAATTTTATCTAAACAGATATTGATTGTTTTTAATGATGATACCATTACAAAAATTTTATTTTTTTGTAATAGGGATTTATTTTTAGCAAAATAGGCTAAATCGCCATCTCTTGACGGAATAATATAATTAATCTTATTTTTTTTACAAAATTTAATTAATTCAGTTATTTCTAAATTTTCTAATAAAGGCATTTTCCAAAATTTATCTACAAAGAATTTTCCAACACAGTTAAAATCAGAATTTATGCCAAAAATATTTACGTTATATTTTGTAGAGTTTTTTAATTGTTCAATTGTAGTTGCTTTTTGTGAAATGCTTGTAAATAAAATATTTTTTTCAGAAGCATCAATTAGATTGGTGAATTTTTCCTTGAATAAACAGTGTAATAATGAATTATGAAAAGTTCCATTTTTGTAGACATGATTTTGCAATGTACCCTCATTAACAAATCCTTTTTTTGTCAAAATATTTAGAATGTTTTTTCTAAATTCAAATGTCTCAGTGGTAATTTTATTTAAATTTAAAATATTAAATCCAATATTCAAAATAATTTCCAAAAAGGTTTCAAAATCTTGTTTTAACTTTAAAGTTGATTTTGAACGTTTTGTTTCAGTAACAAATGAAATTTCTCCTCGTTTTGATTTCCAATTAATGTGTACAAGTCCTCCATAACCTATACATTTTCCTTTTTGTAAGATACTGAATAATATCATTTCAGGTTCTTTTTGTTCAAATGTAGGCACAATAACGGTGTTAAAATAATTTTCTTGTTCTTTTTTTGTAATAATTTTATTTTGTCTTAAAATACTTCTTTGTTGATTTCTCCATATTCTAATTTTTTCAATATCTTCTTCTCTAAGTGATATTAATTTCATATTTTGTAATGCAAATTTTTTTGTTTTTACTATAGAATAATTTTTCACTACTAAATCAATCCTGATTCATGTATTTTTTGTTTTAATTCTTCTTTTGAAATTTTTTCAGCAACATCAGAACTATATGTTGTTAAATTTTCTACTTTGTTAATTTGTTCATACATTTCTGTAAATATACTACTTTTGAAAAGTTCATGATGTGGATTTGATATCATATACATATCATTTACATTCCAAGTATAACGTATTTCATCATTATTGATTAGAGTTTCATGTAATTTTTCTCCAGGACGAATTCCGGTTATTTCTTGTTTAATTTCTCCAAGTAGATCACTTAACGCTTCAATTAAAATTGACATTTCATAGCTTTTTAATTTTGGAATAAATATTTCAGAACCCTTTCCTGTTTCGGTCGCCTTAAGAATAAAATCTAATGCTTCATCCATAGTAATTGTAAATCGTGTCATGTTGGGATCAGTAATTGTAATTGGTTTTTTATTTTTGATTAATTCAATAAATTTTGGAATTACCGAGCCACTACTACCTAATACATTTCCATAACGAACTGCTACAAAATTTGTTCTATGTTTTTGTGGATTTATATAATTATTAGCACTAACAAATAATTTTTCCATTAATAATTTTGTTGCACCATATGTGTTCAATGGTGATACAGCTTTATCAGTACCAACGCAAATTACTTTTTCAACATTTTGTCTTAGACTATTATCTATGACATTTTGTGAACCAATAACATTAGTCTTTATTGATTCAAATGGATTGTATTCAATTTTTGGAACATGTTTTAATGCAGCAGCGTGAAAAACAATATCAACATCTTCTAGTGCAGAAAATAATCTTTCAGAATCTCTAATATCACCAACAAAAAAACGTAATCTTTTATCATTAAAATTTGACTCCATTTCAATTTGTTTACTTTCATTTCTACTGAAAATTCTAACCGTTTTGGCGTTTAATTTTAAGAGTCTTTTAGTTAATGCAGTCCCTAATGAACCAGTTCCTCCAGTTATCAAAATTGTTTTATCTTGATACATGAAAAACTATTTTTTAATATAATTAAAAAACTTCCGAATGAAAAATATGTCATAGTTTTTTCAAAGTATCAAGAAAAATTGATGAGGCATTGCCAATATTAGATATATTATTGACTATGAATTCATTACCTTTTTGGCATAATTGTTCAAAATCAGCATCATTTGTAATAATTCTTGAAAATGTTTCATCAAATTCTTCAATAGAGGTTTCAATGCAAGAATCCGGTATATATTGTGCATTTCCAAAAACGTCATGCTCCGATAAGATCGAAATCACTGGTTTATGGAGTATTTGAGCTTCTAATGTACCAGAGGACACTCCAATTGACAATACAATCTTTGTATTAAGTAATAAATCAGAAAGATCACCATTTTTTAAAATTTTTACATTTGATAAATCAGAATACAAAGTTTCTGAAAAATCTGTTTCTGCAGAATCAGGATGTCTTTTGATTATAAGATTTAGATTGTGTTTGGATACCGAATCATAAATTAATTTGATTGTTGATTCATATTTTTTCCATGCATTAACATCATGTCCAATTGATTGTTGGTTTCTTGGACCAGTAGCTAATAATAAAACATAATTAGAATTGTTTGAGTGTTGATCTTTTGTTTCAAATATTCTATCAATATTCATATTTCCTATTATATGAATTTGAGATTTTATGAAATTCAGATTTGAGATATAATTAGATGAAATTTTTCCCCAACTAAAAAAATAATCAGAATCAATTGGAAGTACACCAGCCACTATTTTATTATAATTTAGTGCTGATGAGTTGTCAAGTATTACACCATGTTGTAAAAGAATAACATTAACAGAGAATTTTTTTGCTAAACCAAGAAATATTTGTTCGGTAAAACCAGCTTCAGATAAGATTATTACATAAGTTAGATTATTTGATAATAAAAAATTTTTTGCATATTCAATTTCATGTAAAGAATCTAAAATTTTATTTTCAAATATTTTAATTAAATTTAATTTTACATAATTCCAAAAAGGAATTTTTTGGAAAGTAAAAAAAGAATTAAAAAATTCATCATCATTTAAAAATTGATAAAAGTTTTTGAGAAGTTTTTTATGTTCATTATCAATTTTCGATTGATTTTTTTTTATTAATTCATTTGATGGAGCATACGGAATAACACTAGAATTCTTTAAAATTTTTAACGATTCAAGATTATGAAATAATGGCCTGTGCCTATTATACAAATGAAGTGATATATCAGAATTATTTGATTCTTGGAATATTTTTCTATATTTGATTGGATCAAATTCTATTAGCCCAAAATTATTATTGTTGTTTTGTTCATGTTTTTTCTTAAGTAGAAAATTGTTGATTATATTTGAATAATTTTTAATTTTTTTATAATTTTTTTTTGAGAATTTTAATGAAATTGAACTAGTAAAATTATACTGTACTTTATCCCATGTTAGTTCAATATTAGGCGATTTTTCATTTATGGGTACTGGATTCATGCCTAAATTTTGTGCAATTTGTGATAAATTTGGTGAGCAATAAAATTTTGAGTTAGGATATAGAGATTTTAATTTGTTTAATATTAAAAATTTTTTTATTAATGGAATTAAAAAATTATGAAATTCGATTCTAAATAATGAACCAAGATTTACATTTTCGTATGAAAGAAGTTCATTGCCATTATTTTGTGAATACCATTGACAATAATCTATACATTTTGAGTCTATTAGTTGTAACTCGTTTTTTTCAATTAATTCATCAGATACTATATGATCAATCTGATTTAGTGTAAATTCTCGATCAGATTCAATATCAAATGTAATTATTTTTTTAAAAGATTTTTTCAATGTTTTAAATTCTTTAGTGTTTGTACTAGAATCTATTAATAATAAATAAGAATTTTCAGATTGCATTTTATTTTTGGAGTTTTTTGATTGTATCAATTACCAGATTTAATTCATGTTTACTGATCTGAGGGAATAACGGTAATGATAAAATTTCTGAATATAATTTTTCTGAATTAATTAATGTAGAATGTTTTTTTATTTTATTTTTGTAAAAATTGAATTTATTTAGAGGTTTATAGTGTACAGAAGTTCTAATTCCTTTTTTTAATAGATGTTTGAATAAAGTATTTCTATCCATACCAAAATTTTTTAGAATTTTGATTACATACAAATGGCAACTATTATTATTTAATTTAGGATCTACAAATAATTCAATACCAATTATATCTTTTAGATGAGTATTGTAATAGGTACAAGCTTTTTGTCTTGATTTATTCATTTTTTCTAATCTTTTTAATTGGTTAAGACCTAATGATGAACGAATTTCATCCAATCTGTAATTGTAACCTAATTCAGACATATCAAAATCCCAAGGATATCCTTTGGAGAATCTCTCTTTAAGAGATTTGGTAATTCCGTGATTTCTTAGATTTTGTATTTGTAAAGCAGTTTGTTTTGAATTAGTGATAACCATTCCACCTTCAAAAGTTGTTAGATTTTTTGTCGGATAGAAACTAAAACATCCGGTTTTACCAAAATTACCTACATGAGTTTTATTGTGTTTTGTACCTAATGCATGGGCACAATCTTCAATAATTTCAAGATTGTAATTATTTGCAATTTTTTTAATTTGTGGCATATTGCATGATTTACCTGCAAAATGAACTGGGAGTATTGCTTTAGTTTTTTTTGTGATATTTTCTTTAATTGATTTTGAAGAGATGTTTAGATCATCATAATTTACATCTGCTAACACAGGAGTAGCACCGGTATACAAAACTGCATTTGCGGTTGCAACAAATGTAATATTAGGAATTATTACTTCATCACCTTTTCCAACTCCAATTGATTTTAGAGATAGGTGTAATGCAGAGGTAGCATTAGAAACACCAATAGCAAATTTTGAACCAGTAAATTTTGCAAATGCCTTTTCAAATTTTCTTAGAGAGGGCCCATCAGTTAATAAATTAGATTTTAAAGATGTCTCTATTGCAATACGATCTGATGGTTCTATATTAGGAACAACAAATGGAACCTTAATTGAATCATTTTCAAATGCATCAATATGTTTTTTTTTCATTTTGATTATTTTCTAATTAATTATCTTTTATGAGTTGCTCATAGATTCTCATTGTTTCTTTGGTCATTTGTTGAGAATTACATTCACTATGAACTAAATCATAACCAGATTTACCTAATTTTTTACATTTTTCTTCATTTTGTAATAAATCCAATATAGCAGTAGACAATTGAGCATAATTTTCAGGTTCAATCAAAATACAATTTTCATTGTGTTTTATTGTGAATGGAATTCCATGAGCAGTAGTGCTTACAAGTGTTTTTTTAAATGCAAATCCTTCTAATGGAGTAAGTGGAGATAATTCCCATTTCGATGGGAGAACTAGAAATTCACATTGGCTATAGGCAGAAATTACATCAGAACGAGGTGGTTTTTCAATAAGACATATTCTTTCAGATAAATCATAATCTTTTATGGTTTTTTTAATTACTTTTTGATAACCAAAATCAACACCCATTATTACAAATATAATTTCATTTACAAGAGGATTATTTTTTATTTGTTTAATTGACTCTAACAATGTATCGATCCCTTTTACTTGATGAAAACGACCTAAAAATAAAATGAATTTTTTTTCAATAGAATATTTTTGTATAAAATTTGTATTTGAAGAATACAATTCATTAAGATCAATTCCATTTTTAATAATAATAATTTTAGATTCGTTACAGAAATTTTTAAAAATATTTTTTTCATATTCATTAGCAACGATTACTTTTGTTGCTTGTTTTATGATAAATCTAATTAATGGTGATTGTAATTTTATTAAAAATTTTTTTAGAAATGAAGATTTTTTTAGATCAGGATGAGTTGTTAGACCACCTTGATCAGATATTACTAAAGGAATTTTTTTTTGTTTTGATACAATTGCAGCAATAAATGCTTGAAAACTTCTTACTCCAATTGCATG
>MDSW01009121.1_pt1 | contig 24596 bp, 12 predicted proteins | sample 811171 | NCBI WGS metagenome assembly MDSW01 (sample SAMN05326641, study PRJNA326480) | marine metagenome | isolation source: seawater | place: Atlantic Ocean: North West | collected 2012 | reverse complement strand
TTATTTAATTCTAATCCTGCAGGAAGTGAAGGAGCCCAAACCTCTACTAATTCTTGTCCTCTAAATGTAGGCGTCACACTACCCTCAATTTCATTTGTAAATACTACGCGCTCATTACCATAGTCTATTACTGCAAATTGTAAATTATCGCATATGCCGTCAGTATTACTATCAGTTGGAAAATAACTGTATTCTGGCATTATCATTGGACTTTTGTGGTGCATGATAGCATAATTACTATTATCGCCTTTAGACATTAAGAATATATCATCAAACTCATTGAATTTCAACGTTAACTTTCCATATTTATGCCCAGTTGACCAAGTGCTAGGGGAAACATATACTTCTGAGTGAACCCAATTAGATCCTTCAAGTACAGAAAGCATCAAAGTTTTAGAGGATTGATTTACCCATGCTAAATGCGGAACGCCAGTTGAATTTGATGTAATCACTACTCCTTCATTACTCCCAGTAGATTCTGCAATCACTTCATTACTCCATGTAGTTCCATCATAACTTGCTACTACTAAATCAGTATTGTTGTACATTGCCGCATAAATTACTCCATCGCTTGATAAATGTAAATCAGCATGATAATCTTGGGCATCCGAATATGAAGTAGTGCTGTAGGATGATGTACTTTGATTCCTATTAAGAACTAAAATTGGGTCACTCCATTCAACAGTAGATTCTCCGGACATGGAATTTCCGAGATCTGCATAAGAATGGTAAAATCCGACAGGTAAGTCAGAATTTCTTGCATTTATATCCATTTGTAATATGTGTAATCTTCCATCAGGGCCAAAAATATATTGGCTTCCTAATGCTGTTATTGGTGTATCGAAATAGAATGTATCAGCAGCATTACCCTCATTTCCTTCAAGATAACTACCCATCATTTCATTCTGGTCAGGATTAAAGAATACCATTATTCTACTATCTTGACTTATTGCCAATTCTCCTGTATTTGTTGACGAACTCACAGTAGATCCGTGAAACATGTTTGAGTTAAAGTAATGAGGAGTTCCATTTTTATTCATCCCTTTATATATATAATCTTCATTAGAAATATATAATATTCCATTTTGTTCCTCAACATCAAATTTATCGTATCTATCACCCTGATATAATCCGGCACTAATTGACTGAATAGAACCATCATGTTTTTGTAAACTATTTACTATGTAATCATTATAATAGGTTGCATATAAATCAATTCCATAATCGCCTATTATGAAGTCGTAACCCCCGCCACTGGTAATACTATCATAGGCATAAGAATTCCATGTACTCGTATGTTGCCAAGTATCAGAATAGCCTATATCATGACATTGTCTTTGATATGAGTTCTCCCAACCATTTCCATTTATGTCAGTATCTAGATTATCGCATATCCCATCTCCATCATAATCTGAAGGAGTGGATAAAGAGCTCCATGATAAATACCCACATGCCTCTTCTTCTATGTCTGACCATGTTTCTGCTGTATCTTGTTCTGCTGTCTTGACTGTCGCATCATCGTCATCTGTATCCACACTAGTTCCTAATCCATCTCCATCGTTATCTATCCAATCTCTTACGTCCAAAGGTAAATCATCATTAATATCTATATATCCATCATTATCATCGTCATTATCCCAAATATCTATCCATCCATCTCCATCAGTATCGGGCATTACGAGATTAATATCAGTAATTTTCATGTTACTGCCCATTTCATCTGTACCGTCTCCAATCTGGTCGGTATTTCCGATTCCAAGTTGACCATAGTTATTGTAACCCCAACATCTGACTGAATCATCAAATATAATAGCACAAGATGTTCTATGCCCACTTGTAACCGACTTAATATAACTGGACGGCAATGTTGGTGAGATCAAACTATCTCCCATTTCTCCTGGCTCGTCTCCAATTTGGATGGTATTTCCAATTCCAAGCTGGCCCTGGGAATTGAGTCCCCAACATTTGAAATCTTCATTATCTAAAATTAAGCATGTATGGTATCCTCCTACTCCTATCTGCTTTGCAGTTCTTCCTGAACCTAGGTCAACACTTGGTAAATTATCTCCCATCTGATTAACAGTATTTCCAATATTGGTAAGATTACCAAGTCCAAGTTGGGCATATCCATTATATCCCCAACATTTTACATCTCTAGTATTTGTAATGGCACAATAATTGTAAAGGCCAGAATCCAAAGATATTGCAGTTATGTTATCTCCCAAATCTGTTATCGCTAAATCATTACCCATTTCATCTGCACCATCTCCAATTTGGATGGAATTCCCGATTCCAAGTTGGCCATAATTATTTCTCCCCCAACATTTTACCAATCCACTGTCTAATATGACGCAAGTACTATGATACCCAGCAACAATATCTACAGCAGTCCTTCCATATCCTAAATCAACACTTAGTAAATTATCTCCTAACTCACCGATATTATCTCCGATTTGTGTGTAATTTCCGATTCCAAGTTGGCCATATCCATTATATCCCCAACATTTTACATCTCCTAAATTCGTTATCACGCATGTATGGTACACTCCACTTGATATATGCGTAGCAGATACATTTGCTCCTAAATCAACCGTGGGATGACTATCTCCCCACATACTCCATAAGTTATTGCCAATATTAGTATTATTTTCAATTCCAAGTTGGCCCAATGCATTATATCCCCAACATTTTACACTATCATTATCTAAAATTGCGCATGTATGATACAATCCCAAAGATATCTTCTTTGCAGTTCTATTATTCCCAAGAGGTACGAATGCCAAATTATCTCCCATTTCATTTACATTATCGCCCATAGTTGTAGTATTTCCAATTCCAAGTTGGCCAAAGTTATTTAATCCCCAACATTTTACATATCCTACATATGATAATGCACAACTATGTCCACCACCCCACTTATTCAACACTACTTCCATCACATCATTTGGACCCGTTGCATGATATTCACTACCATCAACAATTACTAAATTAGTTGATTCCCCAGTCTTTACCATATTTGTTAAACTTGGTTCACCTAAATTACCCGAAGAAGAACCAGAACCAATCCGGCCATCTTCAGCATGGCCCCAACACATTACATATCTTCCATCTGTTGATAAATTTCTATATATTGAACAAGAAAATCCTGAATCTGAAGATTCAGACTCCTCTATTGATACAGCAACTTCAATTGGAATATATCCAGATATGGGAGTTACGCTCACTGGAGATAGTGACCCAGCTCCAAAATTATTATTGCCAAGTTGCCCGAAAGTCCCTATTCCCCAACATTTAGTTGCATTATCAATGATGGCGCATCCATGTGTATCTCCAATATCAATTGCAGTGACTGGCATTGATCCACTATCTAATGAAGTCCCTGAATGATGATATACTGAATTGCCAGTTAATAGAGGACTGAAGTACCCTGCTGTAGCAAATTCTAAATTATCAGATTCTCCATCATAGAATGCCAAGAATTTATAACCATCTTCGATGATAATTTCAACGCCTGAGTTATCTGTAATGCCTATTCCAGCATTATATTGTATTGTTATTGCCCATTCAGAACCACTCCATGTTGCCATTTCTAAATTTCCATTGCTAGAGTCTCTATATGCAATACTCGGCTTATCTAGATTATCAAATGCTATTGAAGTATGACTACTGCTGCTGCCTACTGTATCTACCACAGAAATAGTCCAAGAAGACCCATCATATTTTGCATAATTTATGTTGTTATTGGTATCATCATAATATGATATATGAGGATAGCCATTACTATCAAGTTCAATATCAGAATATAATCCAGTTTTAGTTGAACTATCATCAATTACTGTAGTTTCCCATAGTCCGGTTGTTCTATCAATATACGAGTATTGTAATTTTCCAGTACTATCACTTCCGTTATAATAAGACAGATGTACTAAATTATCACTTACCGTTGAACCTAACTGAAAGTGGTAATCGCCAATGGATGAAATATTGTAAATGGTATCAATTCCGGAATAGTAAACTGAACTTTCTACTTTTAATGAAGTAAAATTATAATAAATAAAATGTATATTCCCAAACTCATCTTGTACAATAGAAGGCATATATCCTACATTACTACCCCATTCTATTGTATTCTTCTCCCATGATGAAGAACTGCCACAAGTATTTGGACAGTATGCATACTCTAAATCATCTTGTCTAGCATCATAATGGGCAATATGTGGATTGTTATAAGAATCTACCATAATATCAACCCTTCTTCCAATACTACTCGAACTAGTATCGACGTCGAGGGTAATATCCCAATTAGCAATAGAATCACATGTAGAAGAACAGTAAGCATAATGCAGGTCTGCACCGCTTCTGTCATAATATGCAATATGCAATGAATCATTACTATCGACTGTGAGAGAAGCACTTCTTTCAAGTCCGCCAGCTGAAGATGCTACTCTTTCTGTATTCCAATATCCTGATGGCCAGTTTTGCACTGTATTATTCGCTATATACAAACTATCGTCCCAATCATCGTAGTAGATTATGAAAACTGAATTTGTACTATTTAGTGCTATTGAAACATCTCTCCCTGTGTCTGTATAACTTGTGAAGGTAGATGAATCTCTTTCTTGAGTCTTCACATCTCTTATTTCCCATCCACTTCCATCGTAGAAAGTATGTCTTACAAAATATTCCGGGGCATTGTTATCATTATACGCCTTTACTTTATATGCAATATGTGGTTTGTTATCTGAGTCTATAGCAATTGAAGTTTCACCGATATCGCCCTCATATAAGCCCCAATCATTGTCAATATGACTTATCTCCCATCCTGTACCATTGAACTTGGCATACTTCAATTCATCATTTGTATCATCCTTATATGAAATATGTGGCATTTCATTATTATCTAATGCGATTGAAGGATATTTGCCAACTGCTCCCACTGAGTCTATAATTTGAGTTTGCCAAAAACCTCCTCCCTCCTTTGTGGCATAAACCAAATTTGAGTTAGTTACTTCCCAATATACTGCATGCAAGACTCCTGAACTATCTATTTCCATTGATGAATAATATCCTCTATCTTCAAGAACAGTTCTATCTACATCTCCAGCTTGACGGGGTATGATATGTTTCAATTTCGAATCATTACTGTCAATATAAATTGCATTCAGATTATTATGTTGGTCATAGTGTAGAGATGTACCTGGTTCAGATCCTGAGACATCTCCTGTTTCTATTAATTCATTCTTATGCCAGATTGTATCGGTATAAACTGTTGTATATCTGACTAATCTGTGATTATTACTTACATCTACATATGTAACGTAGACAGTTCCATCAGAATCAACATAAGAATCGGGCCAGTTACTATGCTTTCCTGAATTGTCTTCAACATCATACTTATACCATATTCCTCCATTATTATAGATGACTACTACATTATCTGTTCCTGTAAAGTCTACTGTGGTGATTCTGGGATTATTTAGACTGTCAATCCCAAGCCTAATCGGAGTATTAATAGAGAGCTGAATGCTGAACGTATTTACTTCTTCTATATTCCAATTAGATCCATCATTAACAGCATATTTTATAGAATTACCATTTTCTCCGTAGTATGCTATTTGGGTTAAATCATAAGAATCAATTTGTATGCTAGAATATATTCCTGTAGTTCCAGTGGCAGGATCATCGACCTTTTCAAAGATCCAACTTGAACCATCCCATATTGCTAATTCTAAATTTGTACCTGTGACATTATAGTATGCAATTCTAGGGTAATCATTACTATCTAAGCCAATTGAACCATGTCGCCCTCTGTCATTGTCATCATCTGTTGTTACAGTAGTATCAATCCATGCCGCTCCGTCATAGTAAGTATACCCTAAAGTATCATTTTTATCATCATAATATGCTATATGAGGGTAATCATTTGAATCTATTTCCAAGGAAGTTTCTAATTTACCTACCCAAGTATTCAATGCACCTGAAAGTGTAATATCTCTAAGTTGTGTTTTATTCCAAGAAGTTCCATTGTATGTGGCATACATCAAATACAAAATATCGTTAGACGGATTAGCATCCCAAATAAAATAACTTAGATGCAAATTCCCGATCGAATCAATTTCCAAATCTTTAATTCCCCAACCAGCATAATATCCATTAGCTCCTGACTCAATAATAATCGGTGTTGACCATTGTGTCCCGTTAAAGAAGGTATATTTCATATCCTTATTATCTTGATGATAATAAACTACATGTTTATTGCCATTTGGGCTAACTACAGTAGTCGCAAAATAATTATTAGTTGCAGTAACTGGGGTTGATTCAGAACTATTAGTCAGTCCTTGAAAGTGAACCAAAGTATCATTAGTTAAGTCGTATGCTATTAAATTGGTCCTATTACTTGAATCTAAATTTACTGTAACTCCTCTGCCAATATCATTACTACCTGAATATACTGAATTAGTATTCCATACACTTCCATCATATATCGCATAACCCAAATCTCCATTTAGTGATTCATAGTAAGCAACACTCCATCTATTTTCAGAATACATCAGTGCGGGGTACTTTCCATCTGAAATAACTATATTCGAACTGGGATTAACGTACTCAGTTTGAGAAGATTTTCCCCAGCAAATAGATTCTAAATTATCCATAATTACACATGTGGAATCACTACCTGCATTGATGCTATCAACATTATAACTATCCCAAACAGAAGAAACAAGACTTTTCGATGATGAAAGGTCTACAAGCTGAGGCTCATAACTATCTAGGCCACCAAATCTATAGTTTCCTAATACATTGGAAAATCTGCCGCCATTGTAACCCCAACAATAAGTTTCATCACTTCCAATAACATTTGTGTTTTTACTAATACATGAATGGCGATTTCCTAACGCTATTTCGGATATTGAGCCAGCATTTGCTAATGATAATTTCGAGGGAGTATTTTGATCTTCGACAGATCCGAATGCATAGTTCTTGGTGGATAAATCGTCTATTCTCAATTGACATCTATAGCAATATACTTGAAACCTTAAAGAACCACTTTCATCAGAAAAATCTTCAGGTATTGTGATAGTGATTGTTGTTTTACCTTCATCAAAGGTTAACCATGAATTATCATCCCACCTAGTTGATGAATTATCGAATATTGTTCCTAGTAAAACATCGCCTGACCAAACTTTGAGCCATTCGCTAGTTTGCCCTTGATTCCCAAAATCAAGAGCATCAAATTCGAATTGTATTTTAGATCCTGGAATTAGGTTTAGAGTCTCTTCCGGTAATTGATATGAATAATCTGTCCAACCATTGACATAGTTCCTAAGTAATATTTTATTTTCACCCTCGCTATATATGCTCCAACCGTTATCAGTAGTCCATCCCAATTGGGTAATATCATCAAAATTTTCATTGACATCATTCTGAACGTTTACATTAGTTACTTTCCCAAGCCTTTCATCGTCACTTTCACCCCAACAATAAACTCCTCCATTAATTGTTTTGATGCAATTATGTGACGTTCCAACAGCTAAATCTCTGACTAATATGTCATTTGGTAGGGTTACATATCCTGGCTCTTCATGAGCAGAAAATGTACCTCTACCTAATTCTCCTGCAGTATTCCTTCCCCAGCAAACAAGGGTGAAATCTTCTCCAATTGAACATGCATGCCCAGCACCAGCATCTATTGTAGATGCTTTGAATCCTTCAGGAAAATCTACCATTACAGCATATTCACTACTTGTTCCTACTGAAGTATTTCCAAGTTGTCCTTCGGAATTATCTCCCCAACATACAACTGAATTATTTGATAATAGTGAACATCCAAAATTTTCACCTAATGCTAATGCATTAGATTCCCCCAAACTCAATTCACCAGTTTGTGCACCATCAAATTGCTCACAAATGCCATCTTGATCTGTATCGATAGGATAATTTGTACTATCTTTGAAATCTGTACCGCAATTTTCTTCTTCAGCCCTTGTCCATCCATCACCATCAATATCTAGATTAAGGCCAGCACTAGTCATCCCCTTTTGTCGCAATAGGTAAAATGGATTTGGGTCATCCGGATAATATGCAAATCCCCACATTTGTCCAAGATCCGTAATTTCTATTCCTGTCCATCCAGCATCTCCAATATTTTTTACTTCATTATAATGCCATTGGTTATTCTTTTTATGAAGTGTAAATTCTCCGTCTGGAGTGCCTGCAAGTATCACTACTGTCTTATCTGGTCCTGTTGAAATGTCTACGACTCCAGTACTATATTCTGCTGATATTTCTTCAGTTGTCCATGAAGATACTGAAGTACATGTTGTTTCACAATAAGAATATTGCAATCCATTCGTCATATTATTATGTACGATATGAATTGATTTATCCACTCCAATGTCAATCGCTAAAGATGCATTGGAACTCGATATATCTCCAAAATTACTGATTGTTTCATAATTCCAATTACTGATTGACGAATAACACAGATTTGAACAAGTCGAAACATGCATGGCAGTATGAAAATTCACAGCGGTATATGTAATCCAAATCTCGTCATCATATGAGATGTCACTATCTAGTCCATAACCTCCCGATGTTATCACATTAGACCCAACTTCAGTCCAAGATGTAGGACTTGTACAATCTGATGATTCTAAACAAGTAATAATTATCATTTCTGTTGAAGTTAAAGTAAAAAGATAGAAATTACCGAAACTATCAATTTCTGCACTTAAAGTGGTGCCTTTCCAATCCGAATCAAGTTCTACAGAGGACCACGAGCTACCTGCTTTAGTTTGGTAAACAGGCCCATCACCTTCCATGAAAAAAATATGTGGATCATCATCTGAGTCGAGTAAAATACTTGTATCATATATTTCCGTATCCCACTCAATTACATCTTCCAAAGTCCACTTATTATTATCAAAAATTCCAAATTTTAATTTATTTGATTCATCATCCACATATGCCATACTAGCACAATTTTCTGATGTTAAGGTAGTAGAAACTTTGTTACCTACATTACTAGATGTACTATCTAATGCCACCTTTTCTGCACTAGTTCCTTCTGCCTGTGTATCGCAGTCAATATCGAAAACAGACATTGGCATAAAGAGTTGGACATATTCTAAATTATCTCCCATTTCTCCAGCCTCATCGCCCGTTGCACCAGTCTTTCCCAATCCTGTTCTACCGTCTTCTCCAGTTCCCCAGCATTTGACTTGTGCATTATTTAGTATTGCACAACTAAAACCATTTCCAGATTGAATAGAAATTGCTGTTAAACCTGAACCGAGGGAAACTGGGTCCAACTCATTACCCATTTCATTATCATCATCTCCTCTTGCATAACCATCTTCATACCCCAGTTGCCCAAATGCATTATTTCCCCAACATTTTAATTGATCGTTTGTTAGTATGGCGCAAACATGAGAGTCTCCAGCATTTATAGAATCAGCACCAAGGTTAGTTCCCAAATTAACAATATTTAGATTATCTCCGATTTCATCAGATTCGTCTCCTTCATCACCCGTTGATCCTGTTCCTAATCTCCCATTAGCTCCATCTCCCCAGCAAGCAACACTAGAATCATCCAGAATTGCACAAGTAAAATCATTGCCTGCAGTAATTGCAGTTGCAGTTCTAGAAGTAGGTAAATCGACTAATGCCAAATTAGAATTCATTTCATTAGATCCATCTCCAATGGTATCAGTGTTACCAATTCCTAACTGTCCAGCAGAATTATCCCCCCAGCATCCTATTTCACCATCATTCCAAAGTACGCATGTATGGTCATGGCCTAATGCAATACTTGCTATATCTCCTCGCTCTGGCAAATCTACATGAGGTAATTCACCTCCTACTAAGTCTCCAGAATCATCTCCTATTGTATTAGTATTACCAAGTCCAAGTTGCCCTATCGAATTGCCTCCCCAACATACCAAAGAATCATTAGTGCCATTATTGACAACGGCGCAAACATGTTCAGCACCTGCTTCTATGGATGTGGCGTTCCAAGATCCAATATCTACAGGAACAATATTTGAACCCATTTCACGATATCCGTCTCCTATTGCTCCCGATCCAGACAACCCTGCACTATTGCCTAACTTTTCATTCTCCCCCCAGCATCTTATTGCACTGTCATTAGTTAATGCACAAGAAAATGTTTCACCAAGTGCAATATCCGAGAATGTCAGTTCTTCTCCAACATCTGTAAAATATAAGTAACGCCCCATTTCAAGTTCTTCATCGCCATAATCTTCTGTATTTCCATGTCCCGTTTTACCGAGCGTACCATCACCCCAACATTTCATCTTTTGGTTAGTTCCTATGGCACATGCCTGGGCATCACCTAGCGATATAATAGTCACATCGGCATTATTTGCAAAAAAAATATTATTATTATCTGGTAAATTTCTTGAACTAAAATCTAATTCACTTATTGTACCTATTTGTGTACTAAGAATCATTAAAAATACAAGCAAAAACGCTTTTAATTCTTTTCTTCCGTACATGCCCGTCTGTGCGACTAGTTTTGTGCTAATAATCATGTTACCTATCATGAATGGGTTTTCTCTAATATTATTCTAAAGATGTAATAATTTTAAATATTAATACAGATTTAATGCGGCAATATAATTTATTAATCGCTTTCACAGTTAATCGAATAAGTGGTAACATGGAGATAGAAGAAGACACGAATTTACGATATATGCAAATTCACATATCTATAGATTCAGGAAGAAATTTACCAGGTTCTAAATTGATTAATTTTTTTTCTTCAGTAGAATTTCTATCCACAATTGAAAAAAAATCAAATGGATTAATCTGTTATGCTTTACTGAAATTTGATAATTTAGATGCTCTATCAAATGCCTATGAAGGGTTAGAAATAATCAAAATATTATCAAAAAATAATAGTTCTGCATTAACCAAAATTTATCTCACCGGACCAGTTGCGCGTTTATTTTCTGATGATTTAAATTGTTGGTGGGTTACTCCATCTCTCCTTACAAGTTCTGGTATGACATTATCTTTACAGGGTACTAAAAATAGTTTTCAAATATTGAGAAATAAGTTCTCAGAATTAGTAGGTAATGGTTTTACGGTGAAAATTGGCCAAGAAAGTTTGATAAAATCTTTTTCATTAAAAATATTGAATTTAAAGCAAAAATTAGTTTTAGATAATGCAATAAAAATGGGATATTACAATAGGCCAAGAGAATGTACACAAAGAGATATTGCAAAAAAACTCAATCTAAAACAGTCAACTGTATGCGAACATTTACAATTAGCAGAATCTAAAATTTTTAATAGGATAGAATTTGAATAAAATAGTCTCTAGTGAAATATTAACTCACCGGCCCTCTAATTAAGAAACCAATCATTAGTAGAATCAATAAAGTACCACAAATTGAAAAAATTGTTTTATTAAATGTGGGATCTGAGAAAAATTCTGACAAACTATTTCCAAAAAATGTCCAGGCAACCATCGCTGGTATACAAATGCCCAATGTTATAAAAATTATTATTATAATACCCCCAATCCCCCCTCCAAATGGACCAATAAATTGACTCATTATCATTATCAAAAAAGCCCATTCTTTACCATTTACAAATTGCATCAATATTCCAGATTTTAAACCTAATTTACCTTTATCAGTTTTTAAATTTACGATCTCTAAATCAAACCTAAACATTGCTAATCCCATAATGAATAAAAAAACTAAACCTATCCAGTGAAGAGCGATTTTCCCATTATCATTATTTACTAAGGATTCAACTGTTAATCCTACTATTAATTCCATTATTGCCAATCCAATTGCCATTCCTGTGATTAGTGAGATATTACTTTTTTTTCCAAACAATCCGCTGTGTACGAAGGAAGTTAGTGCATTTGGACCTGGAATTGCCAAACCAATGAAAATTATAATTAATAATTCTAAAATTGCTGTATTTATTCCCATATTTACTCCTAAAGGTATAATGACTCAGCATTATAAGTGATTTACAACGTATTAAATAAATTATCTTCAATGATTACCTTTGCTTGTTGTACCCAACCCTGTCTCCTAATTCTACCTGGGAAATGCTCTATTGCATCATTAAGTACATCAGCGATATCATCATTCATTTTTGATATTTGATCGAAAGTTGTAATTCCTATTAAGTTCAGTCTTTCTTCTAAGTTATTATCTATCCCTTTAATCATTTGCAAATCATCATGCCTTCCTCTGGACCTTCCAATTACATCAAAATCCACTAAATGGCCCTTTGCATCTACTCTAGCCATTATATATTCCTTTGGAGTCATTTTATCCTCTTCGCCCCTCAATCTTTCTAATTCAGTGCTAATTTCTTCTTCTAACTCTCTCTTAATTCGTTCCTTTTCAGATTCTTTCATTCGCTTATTCATTCTCTCTTCTTCTTCTTTCTTCTTTCTTGCATCAGCCTTCTTCTTGACATCATCTCTTGCCTTTTGCATTGCTTTTCTTTCGGCTAGTATTCTCTCTTCAGCACTCATCTTTGATTTGTCTTCTCTTTCGGCTATTCTAATTGCTCTTAATCTGATTTTTTCGTCTTCTTCTATTTGCTTTTCAAGATTGGCTCTCTCTTCTTTCGCCTTCTCTTCTTCTTTCTCAGCTACAGCTTTACCTCTCATTGCTTCTTTGGCTTTATTTTCTTCTTCAATTCTTGATATTTTCATATCGCTAGCCTTCTTCGCCATTTCTGCACGGGCCTTAGTTTCAATATTTTCTTTTCGTTCAGCCTCTTCTCTAGCCAAAGTTTCTACTCCAACTTGAGACATCGCTTCGATGTATCTCTCAGTTTCTTCTTTTAGGACTCTCTCTGTTGCCTTCCTTTTCTTAATTTCCTCTTGAGAACGCCTTTCAGCTTCTAATTTTTGTTTATTTTGTTCCTCTAGTTGTTTCTTCAATTCCGTGATAGTGCTCTTTTGTTTCACAGTCTTTTGTTCTAATTCTCTTCTAACTTTTGCTTCTTCGAGAACTTGCCTTTCAATATCCTGTTTAGTCTTCTTTGCAATTTCATATTTCTTTTTAGATTCTTCAAAGGATTTCTTTAGTTTCTTAATTTCTTCATTTAATTTTTTACTCTTCTTCTCATCCTCTTCAGCTTTTCTTTCAGCTTCTTTGGCTAATTTTTCTTCATTTTCAGAATCTAACATCATTTTTTCATTATTTTTCTTGTAAGAGTTTAGTTTTTTTTCTACTTCTTCCCTCCTCACTAGTATACTAACTGCTATTTTTTCAGCTTCTTTATGTTTCAATTTTGCAGCTTCTAAAACTTCTTTCCTTTCTTCAGATGTTAGTCTCTCAGATTTAACTTCACTGTGCAATTCTTCAACTTTCTGACGTTTCTTATCATTTTCAATATGAATTTTTTCTAATTTTTTACCTTGTTCTACAAGCTTATCCTCAACTTTCTTTCTATCTGCTATATTTGTCTGAATCAACTCTTCAACATTATCTAGCTCAATTTTTGTCTTTTTTAATTTTATACTAAGATCATGCTCTTCTATTTCGAGTGCTTTTAGTTTCCTTTCAGCCTCTACTCTTGGTTTAACCTCAGCCTGATATTTAATGTCTCTTTCAGTTCTTAATTTTGCAGCAACTTTTCCTTCTGCTATTGCCCGATCTTTCTTTCCTTTTATTTCTATAATTTTCTTTTTGGCAATTTCTAATTTTTGAGTTTCCTTTCCAATATCTAGTTCCATTTTTTTCCTAGCCTTGGTATCATTGGCTATTCTCTCATTGAGTTGTTTAACCTCTTTTACTAATTTATCTAATGATTTAGCCGCTTCAATACTTGTTTTATTCACTGATGCTAATTTTTTATCTAATATTTTATTTTTCTTTGTTATTTCTGAAATTTCTTTTTCTAAAAGAGCTTTTGTTCTTGCATTTTCTTTTAATGCCTCTCTGGACTTTGCTATTGAACCAGTTAGCCTTTCAATATCACTCTCATTTTTATTCTTTTTATCTCTTTCATTCTTTAATTTAGATCCAGTACTTTCTAAAACCTCGGCTGATTTTTCTGATTGTTCTTTCGCTTTAGCCGTTGCAGTTGCAACTTTCTTCTTTTCCTTTAGTTCTGCAGCTTGTTTTGTTTTGTGTGCCTTAACTTTGGCCAACGCAATATCTTTTTCTTGCTTTTCTTTTGCATCTGCCACCTTTTTCATTTCTTTTGCTTTAGCAACAGCAACATCTTTTTCTGCTTTTTCTTTTGCAATAGCGGCTTTTTTCATCTCTTTTGCTTTAGCAACAGCAGCATCTTTTTCTGATTTTTCTTTTGCAATAGCAGCTTTTTTCATTTCTTTCGCTCTAGCAATAGCAGCTTTTTTCGCCGCTTTATTATTAATTGGAACTTCTACTTCCTTCTGTTCGGTGACTTTTTGTTCTTCTTTTCCATACTTTCTACTCATTGCTTCCAATAATTTATCATATTTACCATCATATTTATCTAAAAGTTTAGGAATATTTTTTCTCCTCTTTTCATAATCCTCTCCGCTGAATTGATTTTTGTAGATCAAGTCTATTTCTTTTTCAGCATTTTCTCTATCCATATATTTTATCTCCTAAAATATTACTTTGACTCATGAACAATTGTATCGCGGCCCGCCACTGCGTTAGGCTGCCTTCGGCACACCAATTATATTTACAATACGGATAATATGCTCTGTAGTGTATGCATGAAGGTCAATTTATTCAAAGTTACTCCACATTGGGATGTAAGTCAATATTATCGAATTTTTTATTCTTTAATACTCCAATCACGTAGGAGATTTTTTCAACATGAACTTCTACAATGGTATTTTTACTATCTTGTGTTATTTCACCTATTGCTAATTCTGGTATTTTAGTTACATTAATAATCCAGTCACAAATTATCCTTTTTGATGTCTTTTTTTTCCCAATTTGGAGATTCAATTTGACCATTCCGAAGACATCTGATACCTCTCCCCAGTCCTCTCTTTTCTTTATTGGATCTCTTTCAAAATTAGAATTCAGATTTGGGACTTCTACCATTGGAATTTCCATATTCCATGTCGATGCTATTTTATTTAGCATCATCACATCTTCCTTTGTCACAAAACTCCATGATTCTCCTTTCTTCCCCATTCTTCCTGTGCGTCCAATTCTGTGAACATATGATTCTGTATCATCAGGTAAATCGTAATTTATTACATGTGTAATCCCATCTACATCCAATCCTCTAGCGGCCACGTCAGTAGCTACAACTATTCTATACTCCCCATCGCGAAATAATCCAAGTATTTTCTCTCTTTTCCCTTGAGCTATGTCTCCATGTAATCCTATTGCCTTAATCCTAGATCTTTCAAGTCTCTCAACCAAAATATCTACCATTCGTTTAGTATTCGCGAAAATCAACATTTGATCCCCTTCATTCAGATTACTAATTATTCTCCCCAATGCCCATAGTTTATTCATTCTTCCAATCAGAATTCCATATTGATTTATCTCTGGTACTTCTACATCTAATTCTTCACTCATTATGTGAACTGCTTCGCTCATAAATTCGTCAGCAGCATCCAAAATTTCCTGAGGAAAAGTTGCACTAAATAACATAGTTTGTTTTCTATTTTCCATTTTATCAAATATCCATAAAACATCAGGGAAAAAGCCCATATCTAACATTCTGTCTGCTTCATCTAGGCAAAATATCTCTACATTCTCAAGGTTAAGATATTCCCTCTTTGTCATATCAATTACTCTGCCTGGGGTGCCGACTACGATGTCTACGCCCTGTGACAGTTTTTTTGCTTGTTTTTCTAGGTCAACCCCTCCATAAACAGTTTGAATCACTAATCCTTTAGTGCCTTGTAATGACTCCATTTCTTCTGCAACCTGGACTGCTAATTCTCTGGTTGGACATAAAACTACAGCTTGAACATCTCCTGACCTTGAACATTTTTCTAACAGAGGTATGCCAAATGCAGCAGTCTTTCCTGATCCTGTTTTGGCTTGACCAACAATATCTAAACCCTTCCTAGCTACTGGGATAGCTTCTAATTGAATTTCCGTAGGATTTATCCAACCTTTATTTTCAATGGCTGAAAATATAGCAGATTCTAAATCCCACAACGAAAAACCATTTACAGGATCCATTTAATCGCCTCAGAAGGTTTCTGCATCCTTAATTTCCTTCTGAAGTTCACCCATCCAATACTTTTTACAATTTTCTCTAGTTAAAAATTGGTCATCACTAGAGAAACTATGGTTGTAGTGTCCTTTATCTGCAGTTGAAGTTTGTTCTTGATTTCTTTTATGGAACTTTTGTAATACATGATTTTTCATGTATTGTCTAAATTTAAGTCTTTTTGATCTGTTTTCACTATCCCAAAGTTTGTCGAATTGAGATTCCTTCTCATCAAAGTCATCGGTCATCTTTAGTCCTCTCCGTCTCGCCGACCCAACTCTTGTTTATCATCCTCACCCTTACTTAATTTATTGATTTTAATGGAATTTAGTTCTTTCTCTATTTCATCTTCAACATATTCTAAGGGGGCCAAAAATTTATTTTTCTCAACCTCAGTACCCTCCATGGCAATATCTATGGACAGAGAGGTTAGTTTTTTACGCATCTCAGGATTAGTTTCATGACGTAATAATTCTTCAGCTATTTCTCGTAATCTATCGCCACTCAATATAATTGATAACTGACTTATACACGCTTTTCGCATTTCGATATCTCTGGATCGAGCACCATCAATTATCATTCTAGTCACTCTAGGATTCTGCAGATCTAGTTTCTTTAGGGTTTTAATAACATTCTTTCTTATCACTCTGTCTTCTTCTTCGATTGCCGACTCTACTAGGATTGTTGCTATTCTAGGTTCAGAATTAGACAGAGCATTAAACGTTTGAGAAGCATTTCTGCGAACCTGAACATCCTCATCTTGTAACGACCAGCTAATTAAATCCCAGCCAGTAGCTCCGCCTGAGGATGCTATCGTTTTGAGTATCTTTGAACCTCTGCGGCGTAAATCTGGATCTTCTTCTCTTATCAACTCATCTAGATGTAAACACCCAGTTTCCGGCCATCTCTTTGCAGTCAGTCTCAAAGCTTCAAATGCTTCAGTTCTATATTCTTTATTTGGATTACGCAATTCTCTCCTTAGGATATTCTCACATCCTGAGGGAAAAATAGGTGCTAGAAGTTTTAGACAATCTCTAGAAACTTCTCTGACTGATTCTTCTTCATCAGTTAATCTATCTGAAAGAAATTGAAATATAGCAGCACTTTTCCTTAAGGAAAATGAAGGCATAGCTTTCAGTGCGGCAATTCTTACGTCTGGGTAATCATCATCTAATGCATTCAATAATTCACTATGACCTTTATCAACATCTTTATCGAGGACCCTGTTTAATGCCTTTATTCCATCAATTCTTCCAGCAAAACCACTTCTTCCCTCACTCAAAGGTAATTCAATTCTTTTTATCTTCCCACTCGCAAGTGAGATTATATCCATTACAGGTATTCTTTGCCACGGCCCAGAACTAGGTAATAGCATTCTAATATCTTCATCTTTGTACGACAAAGTACTGATATTGATTGCTTTACCTGTACGAGGGTCTCGAGCAACGTAGTCTCTAGGCATACTTATATCGCGCCCCGCAAAACAACTTTACTATTCAATCCAACTAATTAATGCTTCAAATTTCTATGTTAACTTTATTAATTTGATTCTAAAGGGCTTTTTGTGAATACAGATTATCCTGAAATTTCAAAATTATTATTTTCTAGTTTCAATAATAATCTTCCAAATATCAGCAGCGAAGACTTAGTACGTCTTTGGGCTTTGAAATTACAATGGTTTAACCCTGCAGATTCTAATTTGGTATTATTACATTTATTAAATAATAATTGGTTATTGGAATCCATAAATATTATCTATCCAAACCCTAATGTTGAATTAATACCTCCTACGCTAGGTTGGCAACCTATATTACGTGAAATATTAAATCTACCTTATTGTAAACTAACTGCTAATACCTCAGAAAATGAAATTGATAATGTTATAAAAATTACAACTCCTGAAAAAGTTGATGAATCAGAAATTCAAGAAAGTATTGAAAATAAGACAATTTCATTGATTAATTATGTTTCTAAAAATTCGGGCCTAACATCTAAAGAAGTTTTTAGAAGGTCTCAAAGAAAACGTAAAGCATTAGGGCCAATTACATTATGGTTATGCGTGGCGCTTTTAGCTAGGGAACAGGGATTGGACATGAATGAGATTATCCATATTATTGATGAGTAATTTTATACTAATATCAGTTTATTATTATATACCTATATTATCTTCATTTACAAGTTATCAATGGTTTTGGAGCTATTTTAACCAATTATTTTTACTATTTTATATTACAACACATCAATCAACGCTAAAAAGGGTGCATCACTCGGCGGCCTCATAGAGGATTGTTGATGTCGAGGAAAACCAGACTCTGTACTTCATCTGGAGTTCCACTCGTCAGTAACCGTGATACATATTTCAAGTGTCCAGAATGCGCTCATCAAATAGGTCGCAGTGAACAATGTAGAGTTCAAGGAATAAAGTATATTTGTCCGGATTGTAGTTTTCAGGGTCCTTAATGGAATGGTAATAATATGGGGCAAGTTGTTGTTAAATATAAGGTAACTATGAATCAACCAGAAGATGAGACTCCTAATTATGAGGCCATAGCAGGATTAATCGATAATCTAACCGAAGTCCAAACAGTTGAGATTAAACCATTAGCCTTTGGTATGATGTTTATTGAAGTTCAAGCCGTTCTAGGTGAAGGCGAAGGAATAGTAGATGGCTTTGAAGAAAAAATTCGATCAGTCAATTCTTTAGTTAGTCAAATAGAGACTCTAGAAATGGGTAGACTCTGATTAAAAATTTTTAACGTATTTTTGATTATTAAATCTTTCAATAATGATCTAATGGTGACTTCATAAATTCTCTCATTAATACAGTAGCATACGTCCCAGGTGGAAGTGAAAATTTTAATTTCAAACATGAACCTTCAGGATTCCACCTATCACCGTCATTTTTTCCTTCTATCCAACGATTTGAAGTTAAATTAGTGACTTCAGGAGCCTCACTAACGCTAAATTCTCTGAAGAAAACGGATAATGGCCTCCTAGTTCCTGAGGATGTTAACCTTGGAATTTTTTCAATTCTCCAGTCTACATCATCAAGTTTACTTTGTTTTAAGGCAATATTTTCTATTTCCCCAGGAATTTCCTTTGCTAAAGCAGATTCCAAACCAGGTAATGGACCAGTTACGGCCAATCTACTTGAATCACAATTACGCTTACATCTTTCTAGATTAGTTTCAGAAACATATGCCATTTTTCCTGCATCAATCCTTCCATTTGGATTTACAGGAGCAACAATGTCTCCCAGAGTTGGATGAATAATTGGTAGGTTTTTTCTCATTCTCTCTCTCAGTGAATAATTAAACGTCAGTGATTGTACAGAATGTACCGTCAGTAACTGTAATGAATTTGGAAGAGCCATAAAAGCAGAAACATAATCTTCAGGTTTTTTTTGTAACTTTTCAAGTATATTTCTTTCGTATCCTAAATGTTCTGGAATAATATCTAAACAAGCTTCTACATCTCTTGTATCTCTCCAAATTTTCCTAAATTGCCTAACATCCTGTCTTGAATTATTACCCTCCATGCCAAGATATAGATCTACTGCATGTTTATAGTCTCCATTTACTATTGCTCTTCCGACCTCTGGTGTCACTGGCCTTGTTGATCCAAATCTCTGAGGGCCAATCCAGTTGGGAAATGCATCAGCACCAAGTTTCTTAGTCATATCTTCTCTAATTTTATTAACTCTCCTCATTGCTTCTTTACCATCTAAAGGAACACCGTTTGAGTCACAACAGCCTCTGACGGTAATTGTAAATCTATTCCCATCATGATCGCTCATTCCAATTTTTTGATGAGTCCTACCTAATATTTCTATAGTACTATCTGGAATTTTTATTTTTTCAACCCTATACAAAGGCGAATCTATTACGACAATTTGAGTAGTTACTGCTCTTTTATCTTTCATTCCTGAGGAAAATATTCTATTCCTACTTATTCCACAAGCTTTAGAAAGTCTTTTTAAAAACCTATTAGTTTCCCAATTAATCATAGTTATTCTGGTGACCGTGAATCTACCTTTTGGGTCTAAAGCAGGAATTTTAGATATCTCTTCTACTCTAAAATCCTCTACTCTCGATTTTAATACTCCTCCAATTCCATCATTACTGGAAGTCCATTCTGATAATCCTAAACGCTCTTCTAGAGAGCCTTCCATCAAGACTTCACCGCCTCAGAGTTTTATGCCAGAAATTTCTTTATTCAATTCTTTACAAAGATCCTTGAAAACTTTTTCTGCCTTTTTACCTTTCTCTGCACGTATAAATATCTCTGGGTCATCTAAATCAGGATGATTTTGAAAGTAATTAGCATATTCTACATCTTTACTACCATTAAGTCTAGATCTGAACATTTGTAACGTTGTATGGCTCTCTCCACTGATTCTAACTCTCAGTTCACGTCCTTGGTTTTCTAGTACTTTGATTGGCATAAGACGGGCTTTGGACCTGCCTTCCCTTTTTGAGGCCTTTCATATCTTTATGTCCAAACTTAGATTCAAATTCACCCTAAGTTATACATCAGCAGCCTCAGCGGCGGGTATGGCAGTTGCTGACCAACCGTCTGAAAAATTCTCTGAACTTTTCGAAAAAATGGCCCTCCCTATAGTTGTAATTAGTGTTTTAGCAACAATTTTTCTAGCATCATTCCTATCTCCTTTGCCAAATTTTTCTACAGATTTATCCTCCTTCGCACCCGATACAGAATATGATGATGCCAAATTAACTATTTATGATGAAATAACCCAATCAGGAGAACTTATTTATATTAATATTGAAGCAAGTCAGGATGACTCTAGTGTACTTGAAATTGGTGCATTAAAACAACTTAATAATGATTTTTTCCTTATTCAGAATTATTCTAATTCTAATGGAAATTTTATTAAATCTCAACTTAATGCTGCAAATATTTTGGAAAGAGTCATCGATCAAAGTAATTATTCAGGATCTTTAGATGACTTTGATGATTGGCAGGATTTACTTAATTCAGTTTTTGAAAATAGTGAAAATTGTGATTCGTCCTTTTCAAATGATGAAGAAAAAGTAGCATATGCCTCATTTGCATCTTCTGTAATGTTACATCAAGATTTTAATTTTGAATCCCTTTGCGATTGGCTTCTCGATGGTTCAGGGAATCCTTTACCACATGCTTCTAGTACGCTATGGATTATTGAAATGAATGGAAATTTAGAAGAAGATGAGAATTTAAAATATGCCGATGATATAAGAGATATGCTGTACCTTGATGATAGTGATTCTATTACTTCTCCTCTAAAGTATGGTGTAATTTCTGATTCATTGATTAGTAACGATATTAATGAATCTACACTTGATAATCTAATATATTTATTCTTTTTAGCAATTTTAATCGTTGTTTTACTTCTAGCTGTTACATTTAGATCTTTTATGATGGTAGCTGCTCCACTTCTAGGTCTTTCTGCTTCTTTAGTATGGACATATGGGATAATATCAATGCTGGGATTTGGATTTACCATATTGGAAGTAGCAGTAGCTCCAGTAGTATTGGGCTTAGGAATAGATTACTCTATTCATCTACAAACAGGATACGATAAAGCTAGATCAAAAACAGATAGTGCGGCTAAAGCTTGGATTCAATCATTTATGAAAATAAGAATGGCATTATCTCTCGCGGTAGTAACTACAGTATTTGCTTTCTTAGCAAACTCTTTTTCTCCATTACCGCCACTACAGGCATTTGGATTCACACTAGCGTTAGGTGTAGTTTCAGCATTTATTGCGAGTACAGTCACTGTCGGAGCAGTTCATGTAGTTGTTGAGAAAATGTCGGGGGAGACTCCTTCAAGAGCGATTAAATTAGACTATATCGCAGATATTGCTACTAATTTTCAAAGAAATAATACTGCCAGAGTTCTTCTAATGGTCGTTCTAATAACAACAGGTTCTGTGGTTATTGCCCAAAATGGATTAGATACTAGCTTTGAATTAACTGATTTTTTATCTGAAGACGAGATGGAAATAATGCAAGTAAGAAATGACATTTATGATTCTTATGAAATTGATGCTCTAAAGTCAGTACATATTCTAATTGAGCCCACTGAAAATAATCCATACTTTGATGATGAAAGTAGAATTTTAACTTCATTGAGGGGTTTCGATCAATCTCTTCCACGGATTCCATCTGTAGTTTCTACACAGGTTTCAGGATCTAGTAATGAATGGCCCTCATATGACAGTCTCTATCTAATTCTGAAGGATATGCTAATCCAAAATGATCAATTTGGTGAAAGGCATAATCTGGAACTATTCGGTAATGAAATAGCAACTACTGAAAATTTTGAGCATGGAGATTTGACAAGTGCTGTTATTGAATTATTATCTAATGACAGTATAGGTGATCAATTAAGAGGACTATCTTGGGCAGATAGAACTGAACTTTATGTGGCATTAGACGAATCCAATTCTGCAATAAAATTTCTATCAATAAGAGTAGACGTTGAGGCAGAGTCAAGTACTGAAGTAGGGAATATTGCTAAAGAATTTGAAATAGAATTACAAATTATCGAAGAAGATATTGGAGGTAATGCATATATCGATGGTAATCTAATAGTTCTTTCTAACGTTCTTTCAGGATTAATCTCCTCTATTCTATATTCAACAGCAATTAGCCTTGCAGTCTCCCTAGCAGTTTTAGTAATTCTTACGAGAAGTTTTGGTCAATCCTTAGTTGTCATTTTACCTGTTGGTTTAGCCGGTTCATGGGTTGTCGGCTCAATGGCAGTATTGGGAATCAATTGGAACGTATTGACTATAATGATAACAGCATTAACTATAGGTCTTGGTATCGATTATTCAATACATGTTTGGAGGAGATTTGAAGAAAATAGACGAGAAGGAATGAAAATTTGGCCTGCAATGAGAGATATGTACGTGACCACCGGAGCATCATTATTGATATCCGCGGGCACTACAATATGCGGTTTTGCAGTTTTACTCTTATCTCCGATTCCTGTAATAAGAGATTTTGGTATTGTGAGTTCAATTTCGGTTGCCTTTTCATTAATTTTAGCATTATTAGTTCTCCCTGGTTTATTAGCAGCCGAGGTTAGAACAAGTAACGGTAATGGAAATAATTAACCTTCTCTTTTTCTACTTAATTTCCTAAATCCTTTTACTGCTGGTGCATCTTCAGTTTCGATGTTTTTTACTAGTACGTCTATTTCCTCTAAATGCTCTTGTACTTGTTGGTAAGCGGTTTTTCCTCTTGCATCTTTTTTGGGTCGAGGTAGTTTATTTTGACAAATCAAATATGTTTCAGATGAAGACTTTCTACTTGCTGTAGGGGCATATCGTTGCACGTTAGAGAATCTTTGTTTGGCGGCTTTCATTAATCCCTCAATGCCAGTTCCTTGGAAAATTTTTGTGACAAAATTACCACCCGGCGTCAAGATCAACATTGCAGTATCCATTACAAGTGTAGATAATTCTAATGAAATCGCTTGATCTGTATCATATCTCCCAGTTAGTTTTGGAGATATATCACTAATTACTGTGTTTAAATTTTTACCATCTAAAATTTCCGAAATATAGCTTAACGTAGAATTTTTAGATATATCTCCTATTATTATTGTAGCCCCTTCTACGGGAGAAGTAGATAATAGGTCAACTCCTAATACAAAACCATCTTCTCCAACTTCCTCAACTGCAACTTGAGTCCATCCCCCTGGGTGGCATCCTACATCTAGAACTGAATCACCTTTTCTAATAATTCCAAATTTATCTTGTATTTGTTTCAATTTATACGCAGAGCGCGCACGATATCCCTTTGAACGAGCCTCTCTCCTCCAAGGATCACGACGATTTTCTTGGTACCATCGCTTACTCATTGTAGAATGCGCTAAGACATTAGGTTATGAAAGGAAGCACCCTAGGGCTCTTTATGGTTATATTCGCGAACCGTTTAATGACCTCCATCATCCTCGTTTTATTGTTCATAAGTTTTCCTAATGCAGCGGAAAATACAGAAAATAATAAATGGTCAGAAAATGGCGGTTATTCAGTTTTAATGGAACAATATACTGCAACATGGTGTGATGTTTGTGCTTCTGTAGATTCATGGATGCCAGAATATGTGGAATCAAATGGTAACAGAGTGATTAGAATTGCATTACATGATTCTGTTGATGATCCCATGGGAACTCCAATAACAAACTACAGATTAGAAAAATATACTGAAAACTTAGTTGCACCTTCTTTTTGGTTTGATGGCAAGATAATTTCCGGGGGGTCACCTGATACTACAACATTACACCGAAGCTTACTATCTGCAGAAAATGAAAGAAGAGGGGATACTGAAATTAACCTTCAAATTTCTCTAGAATCAGATGAATTACACATTACCTCACAGCTTTCTGATTTAGATAA
>MDSW01001130.1_pt1 | contig 24596 bp, 10 predicted proteins | sample 811171 | NCBI WGS metagenome assembly MDSW01 (sample SAMN05326641, study PRJNA326480) | marine metagenome | isolation source: seawater | place: Atlantic Ocean: North West | collected 2012 | reverse complement strand
CGGCGCCGCCGGCGCCGGCGGCCGCCGCCTTCGCCGCCTCGATCTCAGCCTCCGTCTCGGCGACGAAGGCGATGGGGGCGCCTACGGTGGCCATCTCGCCGTCGGGGACGGCGATGGCGGCGAGGTAGCCGTCGAAGAAGGACTCGACGTCCATGTCGGCCTTGTCGGACTCGACGACGACGACGGCGTCGCCCTTGCTGATGGCCTCGCCCTCGCCCTTGAGCCAGGAGACGATCTTGCCCTCCGTCATCGTGGACGAGAGCGCGGGCATGTGGATCTCCTTCACCTCGGCCTTGACGGCGACGGATCGGGGCGCCGAGCGGACGGACCGCGCGGGCGCGAGCGACTTGCGGGAGCCCGCGAAGGAGGAGCGCGAGCCGGCGAGCGCGGCGGGCGCGGATCGCGCCGCGGCGTTGGCAGCCATCGGAGCGAGGGGGGGGGGAGCGAAGGAGCAGAGACGGGAGGGCGCGGACGACGAGGCGTCGGCTGGATCGCACCGGCGGAGGCTCGAGGGAGACTCGGCGGGGGGCGAGGTGGCGCGAACGAGGGCGTTCGCGTGGCGACTCGCGCGGGGCAGTGGCGGTCGCGCGTCTCCGCGCGCGATCGACACCCACGACACACGAGATAAACACGGACGGCCGTCCACCTCCCAACACGCTGTTATCCGAATTCTGACCAATCAGGTGCGCGGGCGCTGCGCTTTTCCGTGACTGGTTCGCCGGGTCGAAAAAGTCGACCGTTCGCGCGATTCCTCGGACGGTTACTCCTCTCGCGGGGCGTCTCGGCCACCGCCGCCCCCTCCCCTCGCGCGGCGGCGACGCGACATCGACGCGCGCGCCTCCCCCGCGGACGACGGCGGCGCGCGTTCCGAGGCGACCGCGCTCGACCGCGCTCGATCGCGCCCGACCTTTCGCGCGGTCCACGCGCGCGGTCCACTCGCGCGGTCTCGTTGACCGCGATTCCCGCGTCGCGCTCGAAACGCCGGGATCCCGGATCCCCGCGCGCCATGGACGCCTCCCGCGAGCGCCGCTCGAGCGCCTCCGGCGCGCTCTCCGAGACGATGAGCGGCACGAAGAGCGCCACGCGCGCGTCCACGCGGAGCGGCGCCGGGGCGAGCGCGAGGAAGCCGTCCCCGACGACGTCCACCGCGCGCCGCGCCCTCGGCGAGCGCGTCGTTCGCGCGAACGGCACGTCCTCCTCCTCCGCCTCCCGGCGCGGCGTCCCCGCGGGCAAGCTCCTGTCCATCCCCGAGAAGCGCGAGCGCGGCATGCTCGCGGACGACCGCATCGACGACGCCGAGGAGCGCACCGCGCGCGCGGCGCGCCCGAGGCGCCCGCGCCCCACGACCGAAGCCGCCATCGCCGCGGTCCGCGCCCTGGACGCGGCGCCCGCGTTCCCGTACGGCCCCGAGGCGTCGTCGTCGTCCCCGCCGCCCTCGAGGCCGTCGTCACTCGTCTCCTCGGACCACCACCCCGGGTCCGCCTCCCTCGTCTCCCAGCCGCGCCTCCTCGAGATCGAGCGCGCGATGCGCGCGACGCTCCGCGGCCTGCACACGGTGACCAAAGACGCCAAGTCGCACCTCGCGGACGCGTTCGCCCTCGTCGCCGACGACGACGACGACGCCCGAAAATCGTCGTCGTCGCCGCCGCGCCGCGTCTCGTGGAAAGCATTCGGCGCCGCGTGGGCCTACCTCGGCCTCGGCGACGCGCTCGACGCGTCGGACCCGAACGAACCGCTCACCGAGCCCGAGTGCCGCGCGTGGTGCCGCCTGATCGAACCCGCCGCCGACGACGCGCTCGCCTGGCGAAGAAGAAACCCCCGTCGCTCGGAGGACGACGACGACGACGACGACGAAGACGCGTCGATCGACGTGAGGCTCTTCTGCGACCGCGTCCTCCGCGGCGCGGCGCGACACGCGGCGAAGACGCGAGCGAGGACGCACAGGGGCTACCCGTGCTCGGACGCCGATTTCGCGGGGACCGCCATCGCGTACCCGCGGTGCCGCCGACCGGTCCGCGCGCCGACGTGGTTCGTCGCCGCGCACGCCGACCGGAGCGTCCTGGAGCCGGACGCGAGGCTCGAGCTCGAACACGTGCACGGGTACGACGGCGCCGCGTGCAAAGCGTCCAACGTCTTCTTCGTCGGCGGTGTGGGCGGAACGGGCGGCGAGGAGGACGCCGCGACGACGCGGGACGAGGAGACGAAAAAGATTTCTCGCGTCGCGTATTACGCGGCGGCGGTCGGGATCGTGCAGGACCTGGCCACCGGCGCGCAGACGCACTTCCTCGGGCACACGAAGGATATCACGTGCATGGACGTACTTCGCGACGCGGAGGTGGCGCTTCGCGGCGCGACGTACCCGCCGGGGACGCTCGCGGCCACCGGGCAGACGCGCCCCGGCGCCGAGGAAACGGACGACGCCTTCCGCGACGACGACGACGCGGGCGCGTCGTCGCGCCCGTTCGTCGCCATCTGGGACGTTCGCACGGGCGAGGAGGTGAAGCGCGTTCGCCTCGACGCGGGTATGCGATCGGTGGCGGCGGTGGCGTTTTCCCCCGACGGCGCGACCCTCGTCACCGTCGGATGCGACGACGCGCACACCGTGCAAATCTGGGACTGGCGCGCCGAGAACGCCGGCGAGGACGCGCGTCGCGCGGCGGGCGAGGACGACGACGCGTCGCGGACGTCGAGTAGACGAGGCCGCGCTAAGCCGCCGCCGGTCGGGTTCGGGGACGACCCGATCGGGTCGAGAGGTTTGGGGCCCGCCGCGAGTCGGTCCGAGCGTTCGACGCGCGCTCGCGGGGGCGAGGGTTCGAAACCTATAATCGGTCTGGCGGGGCAGGGCGCGGGGTTCAAGGAGCGCCCGGGTCACGGCGTGTTCGGCGTTCGTTGGGATCGCCACTCGCGGACCGTCGAGCGGTTTTGTACGTGGGGGAAGAAGCACGTGAAGCTCTGGCGCCGGGCCGCGACGACCGGCGACCCTCTCGGCGGGGCGTGGTCGAGCGAGACGATGCGCTTCGGCGCGTTCGGCGTCGACGACGTCGGGAGTTGTGAGTTTTTGAAACCGCCGGCGTCGGACCCCGGGGGCGAGGGCGCGATCGTCACGGGCATGCCCAACGGCACGTTGCTCGTGTGGCGCGACGGGCGCGCGGTGCGGCGGATCAAGGCGCACAGGCGCGGGCCCCGGACGATCCAGCCGGACGGCGCCGTCGCGTGGGGCGGCGGCGTCGCCGCGTTGCGCCTGAGGGACGACGACGAGACGTTGCTCACCGGCGGCGCGGACGGCGTCGTCGCGCGGTTCGACGCGTCGGGGGGCGACGTCGGCGACCCTGTGACGGACCCGCTCGTCCTGGCGCACCCGAACGGGTCCGGGATCGCCACGAGGCCCAGCCCCGTTCGCGCCCTGGATTGCGTCCCGGGGTCGGACGTGATCGTCGCGGGGACGGCGAACTGCGACGTGTTTCGGGTCGCGCTCGCGCCCGAGCGCGAGGGCGCGTCGCTCGTCGCGGGGGGGCACGCGGCGACGTGTCGCGCGACGTGCTGGCACCCGGCGAGGGCCGACAGGTTCTTCACGTGCGCCGAAGACGGCGACGTCGCGGCGTGGGACGCGGACGAGAGGCGGGCGGTTCGCGTCGTGAACGTGGGCTTCGCCGCGACCGCGATCGCCGTCACTAATCGGCCGATCGAGCAAGCGTATTTTATACATTCGGACGAAGGGGCGGAAGACGGTCGCGCGGAAGAGGCGGAAGACGTACCCCTCGTCGGGTCGCACCACGTCGCCGTCGGCGGCGCGAACGGCGAGCTCGTCGTCCTGGACGATCGGACGCTTCGCGTCGTCTCCGCGCGGACGGATCCGACCCGCGGGGGACCCAGACTCGGCCGCGACCCGCGCCGAGGCGCGTCCGTGGAAGACCTCAAATACAGCCCCGACGACGCGTCGCTCGCGGCGAGCACCCGCGACGGCGCGGTGGTGACGTTCGCCGTCGGAGGGAACTTCGAGGTTCCCCGCTCGACTCCGTACGGGTCTCGTCTCGTCTTCGCCGGGCACGGCGCCGCCGCCGCGAAACACCTGGACTGGACCTCGGACGGTTCGTGCTTGGGTTCCTCCGGCGCGGACTACGAGCTCCTGCACTGGGACCCTCGCGACGGGTCGCGGACCGACCGCGCGACGCGGGACTTGCGGTGGGCGACGTGGACGCGCCCGCTGGGTTTCCCCGCGATGGGCATCTGGGCGCCGGAGAGCGACGGCACGGACGTCAACGCCGTCGACCGGTCGCCGGACGGGCGGTACCTCGTCACCGCCGACGACCGAGGCGAGGTGAAACTGTTCGCCAACCCGTGCTGCGTCGAGGGCGCGGGGTTTCGGAGCGCGCGGGGGCACGCGAGTCACGTGCTCTCGGCGAGGTTCAGCGCGGACGGGCGCAGGGTCGCCACCGCGGGGGGGAGGGACCGGTGCGCGTTCCAGTACCGACTCGTCAGGGACGACGCGCCCGAGCCGAGGCCCGAGACGCCGGAGAAGCGATGGCTCCCGCTCGACGCGCGAGGGAAGAGCTACGGGTTCAGGACGCCCGAGCCGGGGGAAATCAGCGAGGGCGAGGAGGAGGCGACGGCGACGGCGACGGAAAAAGGGGGGGAGGAGGGGGCGGCCGACGCGCGCGACGCCGAGACTGAGCGACTGAGCGACGCGGCGACGGTCGACGCCGAGGCGAACGACGCCGAGACGAACGACGCCGAGCCGAACGACGCCGAGACGAACGACGCCGCCCCGCCGAGTCCCGGCGAGGACGAGGAGGTGGCGGAGGGAGAGGAAGTGGCGCTCGAGACGTTCGACGCCGAGACGATCGAGACGATCGACGCGTCGCCGCCGAGTCCCGGCGAGGCGTCGGCTTCGGACGTCGAAACGGTGGAGGAGGAGGACGTCGCGAAAGCGGTCGCCGTCGCGCCCGAGGCGACGACGCCGCCGCCGGGCGAGAACGCGACGCCGCCTCCCGAGTCCGCGGAAGCGAACGCGCCGCCCGAGTCGGCGGAAGCGAACGCGCCTCCCTCGCCTCCCTCGGACGTCGCGGAGGATCTTGGACTCTCGAGTCCCGTCGCGGCGAAGGACCCGGACGACGTCGAGGAGGGCTCCGACCAGGGGTACGGCGACGATTTCGAACGGTGATCGAGCGACGAAGAGCGCTCGAAGACGAGGAAGGCGCGGCGCTTCATCAATAGACTAGTCTACATAAGTGTCGTAGCGTGTTATACTTTCGAAGTACTTGTAGGATATTACCCCTCGCGCGCTTCGCCTCCTCCCTCGAGCCGCGCGTACCCGTCCGCTTCCGGCACGAGTACGTCCAGCATCTCGTCCGGCCCCGGGGTGGGCCCGCGCCACACGCTCCCGAGGGTCATGCCGCGCGACGCGGGCGGTTCTCCTCGGCCCTCCCCGGGGGATTGGTCTCCGGGAACGTTTACGGCGGAGCCGTCGCCGTCGAGCTCGCGCGCGAGGGACCAGACGGAGACTCCCACGCTCGCCGCGTAGACCCACTCGAACGCGGCGACGGCGCCGTACGCGCCGAGCGGGATCATGGGCGCGAGCGCGAAGAAGCCCGCGAGGGAGACGGCGCTCACGACCGCGGCGGCGGTCTTGACGCGGATGGACGCCGGGGTCGCGGCGGCCGGGTGGAGGGCGAGCTGCGCGAGCGTCGCCATCTGCCATCCGAGCATCGCGAAGAAGAAGACGGTCGCCGCGGCGAAGTGGAGGGGGAGGTTCTCGCGGTCGCTCACCGCGCCGACGACGCCCAGGGCGAGCGCGGCGAGCGCGCCGAGGGTCGCGCCGAGGCGCGCGAACGCGCGCCAGCGCGGCGCGGAGGCGGCGAACGCGCGGAGGTAGGCGTGCGTGACCCATGAGACGACGAGCAGCCCGCACGCGACGGCGACGACGCCCAGGCGCGAGACGTAGCTCTCGGGCGCCTTCGCGAACGTGTCGCTGATCATCGGGAGCGACCGGACGTCCCCGTTCGCCGCGGCGAGGGCGGTCGTCGTCGCGATCGTCGCCGCCGCCGCGGCGACGGTCGCCCTCACCAACGACCCGGCGCGAACCTGCGCGGTCGTCGCGAGGGAGGAGGAGGAAACGAGACGCGCGCGTCGGGGCGGGGGGGGTCAGACGGCCTTCGCGGTGCACGAAGGAGAGCGCCGCGGCGAGACGGGAGAGGACGGCGCACCTGCGATATCACCTCCGACATGGCGAACGCGGGACGCGCGCCGGGCGCGGAGCGCGCGGGCGAGCTGGCCGGGAGGGCGCGGGGGAGGACGCCCTCGTCGGTTTCAAGTTTCGACTCGAAGCGGACTGCTGGACAGTTGGCCGCGCGGCCCGAAGATGTCGATATAAATCAGGTAGACGTTCGGCCTCGCTCGCGTCAGTGGCTCGCGCGCCCCCCGCGGCACGCGACGCCGCGATGCCGCCCAAGAAGTCCAAGAAGGAGCAGCTCGCGGCGGGGCGTCAGAAGCTCGAGGCGTTCAAGAGGCAGAAGGCGGAGGCGGCCGCGGCCAAGGCGGCGAAGGCCGCGGCCGGATCCGAGCCCGGCGAGCCGAGCGCTCCCGAGCCGAGCGCGTCCTCCTCGGCGCCCCCCCCCGCGGAGGCGGAGGCCGCGCCGGGGCCGCCCGCGGATGCGGAGGCCGCGCCGGGTGAGCCCGCGGAGGCGTCGGCGGACCCCTCGCTCGCGCCGCCGGACGCGCCTCCTCCGCCTCCTCCTCCGACCGCGGACCCCCACTCCGCCGCGCCTTCGCCGGCCCCCTCCCCCGCGGGCCCCCCCCCGGTCGAGGAGGATGCCGTCCCCCTCGACGACGACGCGCGCGCCGCCGCCCTCGAGGAGGAGCGCGACGCCCTCCGCTCGTCGGTCTCGGAGCTGATGCTCGAGCGCGACGCGGCGACGCGCGACGCCCTGGACTCGGACATGCGCCTCACCCGCGTCGCCGCCGAGCGCGACGAAGCGCGCGCCGAGCGCGACGCCGCCCTCGCGCGCGTCGCCGCCGCCGAGTCGCGCGTCGCCGAGGCGGCGTCCGCGGCGCTCGAGTCCAAGACGCTCGCCGCGGCCTCCAGGACGGACGCGGCGACGGCGAACGGCGCGAGGGAAGCGTCAGAGCGGCGCGCGCGGACCGCCGAGGAGGAGGTTCGGGCCTTACGGCTCAGGGCGGAGCGCGCGGAGGCGGCGTTGGCCGAGGCGGCGGCGGACGGCGAGGCGACGAGGGCGAGGTTGGACGCGGCGGAGTCGGGCGAGCGGGACCGCGTCGAGCGCTTGGCGGGGGCGGAGGCGGCCGCGCGGCTGGCGGAGGAGAAGCAGCGCGCGGCGCTCGACGAGCAGATCAGGGCCGAGGAGGAGGCGGCGGTGTTGCGCGCGGAGCTCGAGGAGCTCAGGGAGGAGACGAAGAGGGCGCGCGAGGAAAAGGCGGGCGCGGCGACGCGCGGCGACGCGAACGAGGCGGCGACGGAGGGCCTCCTCGGCGCCGACGTCGCCGCGCTCGCGAAGGACCTCCGCAGAGCGACGGGCGACGCGGCGCTCGCGCGCGAGGAGGCGGCGGAGGCGCGCGCGGAGAGCGCCGCGTGCCGCGCCGCGAAAGAGCGCGCGGAGGCGGCGAGGGAGGAGGCGGAGGCGAGGGCGCGCGCCGCGGAGACGGCGGCGGTGGAGGCGCGGGAGACGGCGAGCGCCGCCGAACTCGGCGCGGGGAGAGACGCCGCCGCCGCGAGGAGCGACGCCGAGGCGAGCGAGGCGGCGCGAGAGGAGGCCGCGCGCGAGCGCGACGCCCTCGCCGCCGAGGTTGAGAACATTCGCGCGGAATCGGCGGCGAACGCGGCGCGCGCGGAGGCGGCGGAGGCGGCGGCGGCGGCGGAGGCGAGGTCTCGTCGGGGGGAAGAACGCGCCGCCGCCGCCTCCGCCGCGTCGGAGGACGCGTCGCCGTCTCCCGCGCTCGCGTCTCGCCTCTCGGCTCTGTGCGAGACGCGCGACCGGCTCCTGGCGGAGATCGACTCGCAGACGACGGAGCTCGAGGCGGTGGACGCGGCGCTCGCGGCGTCGGAGCGCCGCGCGGAGGACGCGGAGGCGGCGTTGGCGGCGGCGCTCGAGCAGGCGGCGGCGGCGCGGACGAAGAGCGAGCGCCTCGTCGAGATGCTCGCCGAGGCGGAGGCGTGGGGCGCGGACGACGGATCGAACGCGAGGGCGGTCGGGGGGGAGGCGGGAGGGGCAAAGGCGGAGGGTGCGGAGGGGGAGCGGGGTAGGCGCGGGGAGGGGCGACCCGAGGCTGACGCGCGCGCGACCGGGGGCGGGGACGATTCCGTCGGGAATAACGGGTCGGCGACGGCGGGGGCGGCGGAGGCGAAGGCGTCTTCTTCTTCTTCTCCGGAGGCTTCTTCGTCGGCGAGGGAGGCGGCGTCCGCGAAGCTGGCGGCGGAGATCCTGGCGGGGAGCGACCTCGGGCGGGCGTACCATCCCCTCCTCGCGTCCATCGAGGCGAGGCTGCTCAATCTGCGGAGCGAGAGCGTGGCGTCGGAGGGGGAGCCGGTGGACGCGTTTTGATTTTTTTATGCTATAGTCGTGGCGTGCTGAAGTCACGTCGAGCACGCAGGGCGCCCGCTCATCGCGCGGCGCGTCTCGGCTCGTTCGCGTTCGCCTCGCCTCACACGTCGCGTCGCGCGCGATGCGCGGCCTCGCGCGATGGTGTCTCGCGCTCGCTCTCGCGGCGGTGGCGTCCGCCTCGCCCGCTCCCGACGCGTCGCTCGCGCGCGGCGAGTCGTCCCGTGACGCTTCGTCCTCATCGGCGCCCCGGTACTTTCGCGGTTGGGGCCCCGGGTACGACGCGGACGACGGCCCGCTCGCGGCGCTGGCGGCCGCTCGGCGCGCGGCGTCGAGCCGGGCGCCGGACGAGGACGCGGAGGCGCTGGCGCTCGCGGACGAGGAGATGAACCCCGAGTCGAACGCTCGCGCGCGCGTCGTGACGCCCGCGGCGCAGGCGTCGCGCCGCGCGGCGCTGGGGCGGTTGATGACCGCGGACGACGCGGCGGTCCCCTCGGATCTTCTCGGTCCGCGCCTCCCGATGGCCGAGCTCGACGCCGCGGGGACCCCGCTCACGGCGGAGGAGTACTTCCGCCGCCCGCGCCGCCCCCCGGTGGGAACGCCCGCGCGCGGCGGTCTGCGCTCCCCGCCCGCGAACACGCTCCGGTGGCGCGACGCCTCGAGGCGGGCGGTGGAGGATGCGATCCGCCGGCTCCAGTTCCCCCCGGACTGCGACCGCGCCGCGATCCTCGCGGTGCCCCTGGAGATGTGCCCGCTCGGGTGCCGCCTGCACATCTTCCTCCAGCGCGCGCTCGCGACGAGCGTCGCGATGGGCCGGACGCTCGTCCCGCTCCCGCCCTACGACCGCGGCTTCGAGCACGTCTTCCAGCCCGTGACCAACTGCAGCCTCCGCGAGGACGCGCTCGGCCCGACCGCGTCGCCGTCGCGAAGGCGCCTCGCGCGAGCGCTCGCGACGCTGTCCGACGTCCTCCTCGCCTCCGGCGCGCCGCACGAGAAGCTCCACCCCCTCCTCGAGACCAAGGCCCTGGTGTACAAAATATGGCCCGCCGAAGACGCGAGGAAGAAGAACGGAGGGGACGTCGAGGAGGACGCGCGCGAGGCGGAGTTGCGCGAGACGTACCTCAAAAAACGCCCGCTCCGAGACCCGGACACGGTGGCGGCGGTGTGGTTCGATCGCGTGCGGGACCTATTGGAGGAGCAGGGCGCGAAGCGATCGGTCATGGACGATTGGGACGCCAAGGCGGCGAGCGCGGAGTGGCGCGACGCCGCGAAGGCGCTCGCGGAGGCACTCACAGGAGGCGGAGAGGGCGTCGCCGACAAAACATACCTCTCGTCGGGGGAGGGCGGCGGGAGCGTCGTCGCGTGCTCGAACGGTCGGTGCGATCACGCGTGGGGGGCGAGGGGCGCGTGCGTCCGGCCGGAGGGGTGCGCGAGGGACGGCGACGACGCGCAGATGCCCGAGGCGCTGTGGGCGGCGGCCAGGGACGGGTTCTTCCTCGAGCCCGAGCGGGACCGCGCGGACCTACGCGACGCGGGCGACGACGACGACGACGACGACGACGCGGAGGAAGAAGCCGGAGACGCGGGCGACGAAGCCGGAGACGGGCCTCCTCCTCCGAGGGTCTCCGCCTCTGCTCGGTCCTCCTTGCGCTTCGCGCCGACGGCGGCGGACCTCGCGGCGCTCGAGCGCGGGACGACGGCGTCGGCGTGGGCTCGGATCGGGCGCGCGACGCTCGACCGGCTCACGTCTTCGACGGAGGCGGTGTTACCCCTCCCCGGGTACGAGTATGAGTTAGAACGCCGACGCGACCGCGGCGGGGTCGCGACGACCGACGATGACGCGTCTTCGAAAACGACGAACGATGGTTCGTCGTTCGGCGTCCCCGCGAATCCGCCGCGGGTGCCCGGCGGGTTCGGGTGTAACGACTGGCCGAGCGCGTGCCAGCCGCACTTCGCCGCGCACGCGATGCTGACCTCGTGGATGGTCTCCCGCCCGACGCGGGACGTCGCGGCGTTCGTCGTCGAAGACGCCGCGGGGAGGACGGCGGTGAAGGAGGCGGCGGTGAACGAGGAGGAGGAGGAGGAGGCGGCGATACATATACCCTCCTCGTTGAAGGAGGGGGAGGGTGAAGACGGAGGTAATCGTACCGTACGACCGCCGCCTCCCGGGTTCCACAATTTGCACCGGCTGGCGCTCGGCGGGCCCACGGCGGTGCTCCAGGTGCGCCGGAGCGATAAGCGCGGCGAGGATCCGTTTTACGTCCTCAACGGCGGCTACCGCGACCTGGACGTCTTCGTGAGCTCTCTTCGGCGCGTCGCCGCTCTGACCGGAACGTGTTTCGAGAACATCCTCCTGATGACGGACGCGAGGCACGTCGTCCAGGCGATGCGAAGGAAACACGCGAGGGGCGAAATCACCGTCTGCGGGAAAAAACCCGCGCTGGCGTACGGCGCGTCGCTCGTCTCGGACGACGAACAGCTCGCGCCCGTGTTCGGGGACGCGCTCGCGGAGGGACCCCGGAGCGAGGGCGAGGCGGCGCGGAGACGAGCGGCGAACCGCGAGCGCGAGTTCGTCGCCGAGCTCTGGCTCGCCGCGAGGTTCGGCGATTTCGTCGTCGGAGACGCGACGAGCAACGTGTTCCTGATGACGCTGGAGTTGATCGCCGCGAGGAAGCGCGTCGCCGACCTCCCCAGGCTCGTCGAGTGGAAAGACGAGCACGAGGAGGAGGAGGAGGCGAGGGGAGGGCGCGAGCGAGGAGGGCACCCGAACGCGTCCGAACGCGGACCCGAAGTGTCCGAACGGCTGCGTCGGTGTCCCTCGAACGACCCGGAGCTCGGGGCGTGCGCGTGGGTGAGCGGGCTCGGGCTCTCGTTTCAGATCGGATGGCACTCCGTGCTCCTGAACGACCCGTGGGTGAACGGGGTCCCGCGCGTCGTCGAGTGGGGGAACCGCGTGGGCGAGGCGGAGGTGGAGAGGAGGGCGAGCGCGGAGGAGGGGAGGGGGCGCGACGGGGAGGGGGGTTAGCGGGGGACGAGACGGGGCGGCGAAGAGACGGGAGACGAGACTGGAAAACGCGCGAGATTTGGAAAACGCGAGATGGAAAACGCTCGCGAAAGTTGCTTCGGCACCCCGAGCATCCCCGGCCCGTCTGCGGAGTTTGCAGTTTTTTAATACTGTCGTTACTGTTCATGTATTTTTTTAACACTGCCACCCCCGGCGACCCGCTCGAAAATATCCGACGAATCACGGCGCTCCGCGATATCCTTTCCGACGACGTCGTCTGGGAAAGTAACACGCCGCGCGGCTTCGCGACGCGGGCCGCGGCTCTCGAGGGCACAGCGCCCGGCGCCGACGCACGCGCCCGTCGTCGCGGCCGTTCGCGCGCGCGCTCCGGACGCCAGAGACGCATCGCCATGGTGCGTCCCCTCGCCGAATCCGAGCGCCCACCTCGTGGGGCGCGCCTCGTCCGCGGCCTCTCGTCGCCGCACGATCGCTCGCCTCCCGCCTCTCGCCCGGCGATAAAACCCGCGGACTCCCCCCGCGCGCCCTTTACCCCCCTCGGCGCCTCGAACCCCGCCCGAACTGAACCCGCTGACCCTGCCCCCTTCCCCCCGCGATCGTCGCGTCCAGCCCGTCGCCGAGGGTAACGTCGGCCTGGCCTTCGGCCTGGTCATCGCCGCCGGCCTGAGCACGACCGTCGGCAGCGCGTTCGTGTTTTGCACGCACTACGCCAACACCAAGGCCCTGGCGGGCGCCCTGGGCGTCTCCGCCGGGGTGATGCTGTACGTGTCGTTCGTGGAGATCTTCGCGATCAAGTCCGTGGAGTCGTTCGCGACCGAGTACCCGGACCACGGCAGCAAGTACGCCACCCTGTGCTTCTTCTGCGGCGTCGTCCTCACCATCGGTCTGGATGCGCTCGTGCATCAGATTGGCCACTACGTCAAGAGAAACGGAGGAGACGACCGCGCCGTGTGCGTGTGCGACACCAACCCGGAGGATCTTCTCACCGGCGAGCGCAAGCTCTGGAGCGACGCCTTAGCGGCGGCGACGGTGGGGGAGGGGGAGGGGTCCAAGGAGATGGAGAAGGCGGAGGGATCTTCGCGTTTCGAATCCGACGCGCGCGAGATGGAGATGAACCGCGCCGGCGACGCGGACCACGCCGCGATCGACGTCGAGGAGGCGGAGTCCGGCGGGCGCACGTCCAACGACAGCAGCCCTCCAGGCTCGGTGTCGAGCGGCGGGACGGTCCGCCGCCAGCCGAACCCCTCCTCCGCGTCGCGCGACTCCATCAACGGCGATTACGAGATCGAGTTGCTCACCTCCGTGGTGAAGCACGGCGTCGCGCATCAGTTGGACACGCCGTCGAAGGAGCACCTCAAGAACATGGGCGCGATGACCGCGCTGGCCATCGGGCTTCACAACTTCCCCGAGGGCCTCGCGACGTTCGTGGCGGCTCTGGCGGACGCCAAGCTGGGGCTCGCGTTGGCGGTGGCGGTGGCGGTGCACAACATCCCCGAGGGCGTGTGCGTCGCCATGCCCGTGTACTACGCGACGGGGTCCAAGTGGAAGGGGTTCTGGTGGTCGTTCGTCTCGGGCGTGAGCGAACCGATCGGGGGCTTGGTCGGGTACCTGGTCTTGTACGGGAACGCCATGAGCGACGTCGCGTACGGGGCGCTGTTCGGGATCGTCGGGGGGATGATGGTGTACATCTCGGTGAAGGAGCTCTTGCCGACGGCGCACAAGTACGACCCGAAGGACGAGTACGTCTCCAACTGCCTCTTCGGGGGGATGGCCATCATGGCGCTGAGCTTGATCTTGTTCCAAATCTGAACGAAACATCCGACGCGCGGATGTGAAAGAGACGGAGAGGGGAGGAGAAGAGGAGGCACGCGAACAAACTATCATAGAACGCGGAGCGCCGCGAGAACGAAGGATGGGCGCTTCTTGAACGAAGAGAACGAAAAACAAATATATTTTGACACGTCCCGCGACTGAAAAAGAATCGCGACTCCCTCCCCCCCCCCCCGCCCACCCCCTAACTAGCCCCGCCGTCGGTTCTATTTCTTCTTCTTCCCCTGGGCGACGTCCATGGGCGCCGGGTTCTTCGCCTTGAAATCCTCCACGGCGGCGTCGAACGTGTCGTGGACGTGGTCGCACACGGAGACGATGTCGAGGAGGGCGTCGCGCATCGCCGCCGTCGCCGTCACCTCCCCGGTCGTCTGCACGCGCACGTTCACGCTCGTCTCCATCGGGTGCGGGACGCTGTACCCGGCCAGGGACACCTGCGGGTTCTTATTCAGCATGTATCGCACCGCGTTGCCGATCGTGTGGTCCTCATCCTTCAGCGTGAACGTCTTCTCGTACACCGACATCGCCGCCGCCGCCGCCGAGAATGACGCGATGGTTTGGCGGGGAAACGAAAAAGAGAGAACTTCTTGCCGGGCCCCTCCTCGGGGAGAAAATCTGACAATTTCGTCGCCCGCTCCCGCTTCAAACCAGAAACGACGAGTCGTCGGCGCCGGTGTCGTGCCGTCCACGCGGCGCCTTTTCGGATAGGCGCGGGGCGATTCGCGCGGCTTTTGCGTGCCCCCTCCGCCCCCCCCGCGCGCTCCTCACTCACCCGCGCGCTTTCGCCTCGCGCGCACCGCCCGGAATCGCGGATCCGCGCGCGGTCTCATCGATCCCGGAATCGCGATGCACGCGCTCGCCTCGAGCCTCTGCGCCGGCGCGCGCGCCTCGCTCGTCTCCACCCGCGATGTCACCCGGCGCGTCTCTCGAGGACGCCGCGCGTGTTCTCGTCGATCGCCCGCGCCGGTCACCCGCGCCGCGGGCATGCCCGGGGACGACGCCGGGAAGGGCCGCATGGGCGGCGGGACGGACGATAACGGACGCATGCACGTCCCCACGGACGCGTTCGGCGGGATGAGCCCCGAGTACAAGGCCGCGGCGGCCCTGAAGAACCTCTTCACCATGGTCGCCGTGCGCGTGGTGTTGGCGCAGGAGCAAGGGTACGACAACGAGGGCGGGGCGATGACGGAGACGTACCGCGGCCTTCAGGACTACCTCGCCCAGAACCCCCTGCGGGACGGGAACAAGTGGCTCGAGGACCTCATGCGTCACGACGATAACAACATGCGTCTGACCGCGCTGAGGCTGTTGGAGGGGAGGAAGGCGTACGCCGGCGGGCAGTTCGACTACGAGGACATGCACGCGCTCGCCGTCGAGGAGCTCACCAAGGAAAACGATAAGCTCATGGCGGACTACGTCAAGGACTCGATGAGCCTCAACACCACGGAGAGCATGGGCCAGGACGGCATGGGCACGTGACCGGGGGTCCGAGAGCGGTGATACGTAGAGCGCGCGTCGTCCCGCTCGGAGACGACGTCCGCGCGGTCGGATCCTTCGTATCATTTTTTAGAATCATCGGTGAAGAAGGAAGAAACAAACCTCTTTCATACGCGCTATGCCGCCCTACGATCATCAGCACAGGAACCCCCTGCAGTTGTGCGCGCCGCAGTAGCACGGCACCTTCCCGCTCTCGGCGTCGAACCTGTAGTTGTACGTGAGCTCCTCTCCCGCCTCGACGTCGACCCTGGTGAAGAAGATGATGTGGTTCTCGGCGTCGGCGGAGACGATCTTGGTGTACATGTTCGGGTTGCAGCTGTGGTTGGTGAACCTGGCGACGTTCCCCTTCCTCGTGGTGTCGATGACGGTCTTCGGGTCCGCCATGAGCAGGTAGCAGTCGTCGCCGCTCGCCTCGTACGCCTTCTCGCGCATGTTCGCGACGCTCGGGCGCATGGACTCCCCCCGGAACGGGATGACCATCGTCCCCGCGGCGATCTTGTCCTTGGCGATGAGGCCCCATCCGTGGATGTTGCTCTTGCCGAACGTCACGCGCGTCTTCAGGAGCCTCTGCGACTCCGCGATGCGCTCCCGCACGCCCTTGCCCTCGTCCACGATCTTCTCCCGCGCCTCCGCCATCGCCGCCGTCGCCACCGCCCCGGTCGTCTTCGCCGCCAGTTTCTCCGCGCGGTCCGCCTCCCACTCCTCCGGCGCGAACGTCCTGCACTCGCACCCGGCGGCGAACGCGGCGCCCTCGGCGACGGCGCACTGCAGCTCGGGCCGCTCCGGGTCGATCGGCCCGCCCTCCGCCCCCGCGCCCCCCGTCGCGAACCCGCCGCGGTTGTTCCCGCCGCGGGTCACGAACCCTCGCCTTCCGCCGCGGACGACGTACGGAATCAGCTCGACGAAGCGCCGCTTCCCGCTTCTCGGCGGCGGCCCGCGGGTGAACGCCCCGCCCCTCGCGCTCGCGTTCTTCATCGGCTCGAGGCGCCGGTAGATGGTCTCCTCCTCGTCGAGCAACCCCTTCTTCTTCATCTTGTTCAGCTTGGCGCGCTTCGGGCCCCACACCCTCGCCTGCCTGGGCGCCTTGCGGCTCGAGACGGCGACGCCGAACGTCTCCAGCCACTTCCCCACGGGCATCGTCTTGTGCCCCTCGAGGATGACCCTCACGCTCGCCTTCCACTTCTTCGCCTGGCCCATGCCGCAGTGAATCTCCCAGCGGTTCGGCTCCTGGAGGCACTCCTCCTCCCGCCCCTCCCGCGCCGCCGCCACGCACCGGTCGCACAGACACCGAATCATGCCCGTCCGCGCGTGGTACTCCCCGGCGGTCTGCTTGCAGATGACCGTGACGAGGTCGGGGAGGTCGTCGGGGATGACCCCGTCGAGGCCGTTGTCCGGGACGTCGCGCGTCGCGTCCGCCTCGGGCGGGTCCTCGCCCTCCTCGTCCGACGGCGAGCCCGGCCCGCCCTCCCCGTCGCCGCGAACCGCCCCGTCGCGGTACATCGAAAACGGGCCCAACCCCTCCGCGCAGACGGCGACGCGGCGCGTGACCGCGGCGTCCTCAAACTCCTGCGGCGCGTCGCACGTCGACCGCGCCGGGTCGCCCGAGCGCGCGCACGTCCAAGGCTCGGGCGAATCCACCGCCGCCGCCGCCGCCGCCGCCGCCGCCGCGTCGCCGCCCGCGGCGGTCGCGTCCGCGGCGGCCGCCGCCGCCTCCGCGTCCGCGGCCTGGCGCTCGTCCTCGAGCTCGGCGACGACGCACTCGGGGACGCGCCGCCATTTACGACACGAGGGGTCCGCGCACCGAAGCCACGCCTCGCGCTCGGCGACGCGGCGGTATTTGATCTTCGTCTCGTTCGCGCGTTCGGAGTCCTTCGCGGCGTCGTCCTCCTTCGCGCCGTCGTCCTCCTTCGCGTCGTCGTTTTCCGCCTCCGACGCGTCTTTTTCTTTTTCCTTTTCTTTTTTTCGCGCGTGCCGTCCTTTCACCGCTGGCGCGGCGGAGGACCTCGCGAGCATGCTCGCCATGCCCGACATCCCCCGCCTCGAGCTCGGGATGGGCGCGGCGGTGGGCAGGAACGACAGGTCCGGCGCGCCGCCCTCGCTCTCTTCCCACTCCGTCTCGCACCTGTTGAGCGTGAACCAATCCGACGTCCCCGAGCCGTCGTCGAACGCGACGAGGTGTCTGCACCCGCCCCGGCTCACCTTCGACTCGGCGACGACGCCGGAGACCCACGCGGGGGGTTTGTTCTTCGCCCCGCCGAGGACGAGCTGCGCGCCCCCCGGGCCCGCGTTCGGGTTGATTCGCACCCGGCGCCCCACCAGCGCCGCCGCCCGGCGCTCCACGTCGTCCCCGGCTTTGTTCATGTCCACGTCGAGGTCGATGGCGAGGCCCGCGAGCGCCGTCTTCCCCGCGTTCCGCTTGGGGCGGGGCGCGGGGGGCGGGCGGTTCGGATCGCGGGGCTTCTGCGGCTTACCCTTGATCGTCGGGATCACCTCGAGCACGATGTCGTGGTCCTCGAGCCAATCCCCCAGTGGCGTCTCCACCTCCTCCGCCTCCGAGTCGTCGGAGTCGTGGTCGTCGTCGGTCGTCTTCCGCTGGTACTCCGGGTCGACCACCCGCACGCTCGTCTTCCACTTCTTCGCCTGCGCCATGCCCGCGTGCGCCTCCCACCGGTTCGGCTCGAACAGCGCCAACGCGGGCTCGGGCCGGCCCGAGGACTCGATCTCGCGCTTACACCGCGTGCAGTGGCACAGGACCATGTTATCCGCGGGGCGGAACGTGCCGACGATGTTCTTGCACAGCACCTTCACGGGGGGAAGCGTCGACAGCGGGGGCTTGGGCGCCGCGGAGGCGGGGGCCGCGTCCGCATCCGGGGCCGGGGCCGGGGCCGGGGCCGGACCCGAGGGGGGGGGCGGCGGCGGCGGGTCGGACGAGGAGGGACCCGAGCCCGAGCCCGAGCCCGAGCCTGAGCCCGAGCCCGAGCCCGAGCCCGAGCCCGAGCCCTCGCGCGCGTCCTCCATCTCGACGTCCGGCTGAGCCTCCCGAGCCGGAGTCGACGCCTCCCCGTCGCCCCGCGCGTCCTCCTCCCCCTCGTCTTCGGCCTTGACGCGCTTCGCCGGCCTGAGGTCCTCCTCGGCGGCGTCCGAGGGCGAGCGCGCGCGGCCAGACTCGCGCGCCGACGAGGGGTCCGCGGGGAGGTGTTCTCGTTCGCCGGCGGCGGGCTCGGACGCGGCGCCGCGCGCGTCCTCCGACGCCTCCTCCTCCGACGCCTCCTCCGAGTCAGAATCCGACCCCGAAGTCTGCGAATCGTCCGAAGAAGAAGAGTCCGCCGCGTTCGCCTCCTCGGAGTCCTCCGCCGCGTTCGCCTCTCCGGCGGGTTCCTCCGCTCGTCGCTCTCCGTCGTCACCCGGGGGACGCTCCGGTCGATTCTCCTCCTCCGGCTCGTCCTCGATCATCTCCGGGGGATCCAAATCGTCGTCGTCGTAAAACGGACACCCGTCGCCCATGGCGATCCTCGCGTCGATGTCGTCGTCCGGGAGCTCCTGCTCGACGTCGCACGCGTTGATCCTTGGGTGCGCCGAGACGGAGCACGTCCACTGCCCCGCGTCCGCGCGCGAGAAGGACTCCGCGACGCTCTGCGGGACGCGGCGCCACTTCGCGCACCGTTCGCACTGGACCCACGCCTCGCGCTCGCGGCGCCGCCGCCGCCGCCCCCCGGGCCCCCCCGGGCCGGTCCCGAGGCCGTGCCGCAGGTGTCGCATCAGACCGGCGCCTCCCTTGCCCGAGGTTTGATTCACGTCGGCGACGATGATTTCCTCCCCGGCCTCCGTTCGCGGGTGGCCCTGGGGGACGTACCTCCGGCACCGCGCCGCGCCGTGCTCGTCCTCGGGTTCGTCGGCGAGGTCGTCGGCGGTTCGTTTCTTCTCCGCGGCTTCGCGCGCCGCCCGCAGCGCCGCCTCCTCCATCCTCCGCCGGACGCCCTTCGTGAGCTTCTTCGTGTGGTCCGGCTTGGACGCCACCAGCGCGCCCTCCTTGCCGATGCTCAGGCCCTCCTCCCCGACCCACAGCGCGGCGCGCTCGGTGTCGACGCGGCAGTGGCGGTGGCAGTACGACACCATCACCAGGGGCGCGTCGGGGTTTTCCTCCTCCTCCTCCTCCTCCAGCGCCTGCGACATGAACAGGCCCGACGCGCGCGCGCAGAGTGGGTGGTACGCGAGGTAGCACCCCGGGTGCGCGCACTGGATCTTCGCGCCCATCCGCTGCTTGCACACGGTGCACAGGAGCTCCCACCGCTCGCGCTGGATGGACTTGATCTGGTCGATGGGCTCCATGACGTCGGTATCCAGCACCGTCGTCTCGGGGATCCACTGGCAGCACGCGCTGTGGCACCACTTCCCGGGCGTCGTCGTCGGCTTCAGCGCGCCGCCCTCGACGGGGCACAGCTGGCACAGGGGCGTCTCGGAGACGACCCCGCCCGTGTGCTCGCACGCGGCGCACAGGTACCCCACCGCGTCGTCGGGGATCTCGGGGATGCCGTAGCAGCTCTGGTGGACGGAGATGCCGCACCCCTCGCACGTCACGAGCTGGTCGAAATCGAAGTCGCGGTCGTCGTCGCACACCGCGCACCGGTCCACGCTCCACTTCACGCGGACCAACTGGTACCCCAAACGACGCCGCGGGTCCTCGTCCCGCGCGCCCCTCTTACCCCCGCCTCCTCCTCTACCGCCGACACCGCCCTTCTTGCCCTTCCTCCCGGACTCCTCCTCCTTCTGCTTGCGCCTTCGCTCGCCGCCGTCGAGCCACCGCCCGATGGGCATGCGTGCGGGCTCGACCATGCGGATGGACGCCTTCCACTTCTTCGCCTGGCCCATCCCCGCGTGCTTCTCGAATTCCGTCGCGGACATCGGCTTCGTCTGCCCCTGGCACTCCGTGCACTGACACCGCATCTTGAACAGCTTCACCAGGAAATCCGCCTTGACGCCGTTGCAGGTGACCCCGACCGAGTCCGGGCGCTTCAGGATGTCCTCGGGCTTGAAGTGCTGCGACCAGTGCGACGCGCGGCGGTCGACGCGAGGCTGGTACCCGGACTCGAACGCCGCCGCCTCGGTCGCGCTCAGAGGCTTCCCGTCCGGGCCGATCAGCCGCCCGTCCGCGCGACGCGTCACGCCGGAGCCCACGTCCACGGGGACGTCCGACGCGTCCGAGGCGTCTTCTTCGTCCCCGTCGGCGTCGTCCCCGCCCCGAGCCGCCTTCCGAAGCGCCTTCATCTTCGCGCGGTGCTTCTCGAGCTTCTTCTTCGCCGCCGCCGACGTCGGCAAAGCGCCGGAGGCTTGTAACGACTGAATCATCCGCCGGAACTTATCCGCCTCCTGCCTCGCGAGCTCCTCGTACTTGCCGCGCTCGAGGTCGGGAAGGTCCCGCCACGCCTGGCCCTGGATCTTGTACACTTCCGCGAAGTCGATCCCGCCGGGGGCGTCCCGGTTCTCCTCCTTGTACTTTTTGAAAAAGTCCGAACCGAAAATCTGCCACGCCGATTTCGGACGCCGCGGGATCCCGCCGGGAGCCTTCGCGCGGTGTAACAGCGGGGGCGAACCCCCGCCCGCGGCGCCGGCGCCCAGATCGCCCCGAGCCAGCATCAGGCGCTGGTTCTTGCCGCTGCCCTTCGGACGCCCGGGCCCGCGCTTCTTCTCCGGCGGAGGGGCGACGTCGGACCCCGCCCCGCCGCCGCCGCCGCCGCCGAAACCGGCCGAAGGTCTCCCGAGGTCTCCGAGCCCGCCCCCGCCGCCGAACATCCCCGCCGCCATCTCCGCCGCGACCCCGCGCGCGCCCGGCGGGGGCGGGATGAGCGGGATCCCGATCCCGATCCCGTCGGGAGCTCCCTCCGCCGCCGCCGCGGCCTTCTCGGCGGCGGCCTCGGCGGCTTTCCGTTCCTTCTTCGCGCGCCGGAGCGCGTCCTTCTCCTCCTTCTTCTTCGCCCGCTCCGCCTCCGCCCTGAGGCGCTTCTGCTCGTCCTTTCGCTCCTTCTCCCGGCGCTTCGCCTCCGCCGCTTCGGTCTTGGCGACGCAGCGCGGGCAGCTGTACTCCGCCTCGGGGGCCCCCTCCTCGGCCTCCGCGTCCATCACCGCCTGCGCCTTCGGGTCGCACGTCGCGTGCACCCAGAAATCGCACGAGTCGCACCCGACCATCGCGGGGCAGTTCGCCCACTGCCAGACCACGTCGCACACCGGGCAGAACTGGCCCTCCTTGTGCAGCTTCGCGCACAGGCGACACCTGCGGGACGTTTCCCCCGCGCCGGATCCCGCCGACGTTTTGGAGCCCGAGGCTTTCTCGAGCGGCACGCCGCAGCTCGAGCAGCACGACGCGGGGTCCGGGCCTCGGTCGTCGGCGCCGTCTTCGCCGCCCTCCCCGCCGTCCGCGGGGTCGTTCTCGTAGACGATCGTCGGGTGTAAGTCCGAGACGTTCCTGCCGTGCGCCAGGAAGAGGGCCTTGACCTCGGCCATGGCCTCTCGGAACGCCGTCGGCCGGAGGCGCTTGGGAATCGTCTGGCGCTCGAGCAGTCCGAGGTTCTCCGCGAACGGCGCGAGCTGGTGCTCGAGGGCCCAGCAGTAGTCCCGGTCGCGCGTCTTGCTCGCGCTCGGGCCGTAGAATTGCACGCAGACGCTGTTCGGGACGCACTCGCGCCGCACGCCCTCGGGCGCCTCCGTCACGTCGATCATCCGCCCGGGCCAGAAGGGCTCCGAGCCTTTGCTCCCGGCGCGCGCCCACACCAAGTCGTTCGCGACGTACGAGAAGAGCGTCGGCTGGACCAACCCGGCGTCGCCGACCGCCGCGCCCGGCGCCGGCGCGAGGGAGGGCGCGGGCGCGGGCGCGCCGGGCGCCGGATCGGGCGCGCCGGGCGACGACCCCGCGACGGGCCCGCCGACGAACGAGTCAGCACCCGCGACGGGAGGAGGAGGCACCCGGCGCACCGCATCCTCCGCGGTGGGCGAAGCGAGGGCCTCCATCGCGCGGCGACGAACCGCCGCCCGCGCCGGGTCCGGGCGATCGCCGCGCGACGCCGCGGGCGCGTGACCGAGAAGCGCGCGACCGACGCTCCGAGCGCGACGACGCCGACTGCTGCCCACCAGACCTAACCCTCGGCGAGTGATTGGGAAATCGAGCCGAGACTGCGGAGCGATGTTGTTTTGTCTTTGAAGGCGAACGTCGAGCGCGAGGCGAACAACGAGCATCGGGGTCGGATCCGACGGTTCGAAAATCGGGTTTTATACGGTGTGACTATTCAGTCTCGTGAATGTGATTTGATGGGATTCTGTCGGCGTCTCGACGTATGAAAATCCAGTGTGCAGAATAGTATTCCTTCGAAGGTCTTCTTTTTTTTTTACTGCTTTCTCCCTTGAGTCCCCAAACCCTCGGGCGGCCGGCGGGCGGGAAAATATCAGCCCGCCCCCTCCAGCATGGCACCTCCGGCGTGAAAAAGCAGAGCCACAGGTCTTGCTTTTTTCCCTGCCGTCCGCTGCTCCCCCTCGCGCCCGGCCCGGGTCGCGCGCGCGGCACAGTGAGCGACGCGAAGGGCGTCGGTCAGGCGCCTCATCCGATCCGAGCACGCACGGGAGGTGCACGTCCGGGACCGAGCATCGGTCGTTCGTCGCGAGCGTGGGAAGAGTCGTTGGGCGCCTGTCGCACCGACACATCGCGGACCGCACGCGGGGTCCTTCAAAGCTCCGAGAAACTTTGCAAGATGGCGGGACTCGCCGCGCGGGCGCCGAACCAGCAGGACGCGACCGAGGCCTCGGCTCGCGAGCTTCGCAAGCCGGTCGTCAAGGAGTACGACCCTCACGGCGACTCGCACTGCTCCTCGCAGCAGTGGTACACGCTCGTGAGGCTCCACGACTACGGGAGCGCGGGACACGTCGCGTCGGATGAGGAGCTCCGCGAGCTCGAGGAACGCATCCTCTCCGAACCCGACACCTCGGACGACGACGCGCTCGAGACGCTCTCCCGCGGCGACGCGGGCGAGTACAGCGAGAGCGCCGCGGGAAGCGACTACAGCGTCGTCCCGCTCACGCACGCGCAGCAGGCCCAGGCGTACCAGAAGCCCGGTGGCCCGTGCGACCACTGCGGAGCCGTCGGTGCGTCGCATCATCATCGACGCGGCTCTTTTTTTTCTCCCCGCTAAGAGCGCGAACCCGACGCCTCCTCTCGCGCGCGCTCCCGGCTCGTCCCACCGCCTCGCGACCCGGCCCCGATCGATCCGCGGTCGCGCGCGACGCGCCGATCGACGACCCGGACGCCCCCGCGGCGGCCCCCGCCCGCCCTCGCGAGCGCCCGCGAGCCGCCCGTCCGGAGCCCACCCCGCGACGTTCGGACCCCTCCGTCGATCGTTTCGCTTTTTTTCCGCCATCGAACGCTCGAGTGCAGGCGCGCGTCGAGCGTCCGTTCGTCGCGCCTCGCTCGCACCAGAGATTTTCCCTCCCCGCTCTGAACGATTTCTTCCTCCATCCTCCTCCCTCCTCTCCCTCCTCTCCTCACAGACTCGCCGCAGTGGCGCCGCGGCCCCGCCTCGAAGCCCATGCTGTGCAACGCGTGCGGGACGCGGTACCGCCGCACGAACTCGCTCGGCCCGAGCACGCCCGCGGGAAACCGCCCCGGCGTCGCCGCGCACGCCGCGCACGCCGCGTCCAAGAAGCGCACCCCCCCGGGCTCGCCCGAGGAGAAGGATTCCGACGCCGTCGACCACGCGCGGCGCGCGAAGAAGATCAGGTGCGCCAACGACGACGCGCACGAGGGCCCCGCCCACGCGTACGGCCGAAGGTACGCCCCGAGCGTTCGGGCGTGACCGCGCGCGAGCGTGAAAAGCAAGAAAAAGAGGCGGCGCGGCGAAGGCGAGCGGCGAGGTCGATTCGACTCGGCGCCGCCGCGAGGTTTACACAGACGGGGCAACAAAAAACAAATGGCAACGAAAACACGTTTCAGTTCGGAGAAGAGAGAGGGTGGCGCCGCGCGGGTCGGACCGTACGAGTGGTGGGTTCGAACGGGAAGCGCGGTGCAAAGAAGAGCAGAGAGGGGGAGAAGAGATCTACGCACGTAGACGGGGGTGAGGTGAGGCGAGCGACCGACGACGAGGGCGAATCGGCCGGAGGACTTTTCGCGCGGGAACGCGCGCGACGTCCGGGGCGCCGGTTTCGGCGGGGTCGGCGGCGGCGGCGCCACTACTTAAGGCGGTGGGGGAACGCGCGCGCGATGTATCACGCGCGCGCGCGTCCATTAGCGCGTAGCCCAACAAAAACAATTAATACACGGTAACAAACGATAGCCCCAAACGAGGAGTCCGAAGACGGGAGCGCCGCGGCGTCAAGAGGCAGACGGATGTGATGCATCGATGGCGTCCGAGACGGCATTCGTCTATGTAGAGACTCGCCGCGCGAACAAATAACGCCCCTCTCCGTCACCCCCTTAGTACTCCGCGCACGGGGGGGCGGCTGGGCGGAGTGTCCACCGGCGCTCGGGCGCCTCGGCCCCCCGGTCGTATCGGGGATGTCGCACGCTCGCGCGGCGTCGCGCTCGCCGCCGCGACGCGTCGCGCTCGCCCGGTCTCCGGCCCGCGGACGGGTCGGTCGCCTCGGCCGCGGCGGCGCGTCGCCTCGCGGGACGCCGCGCCTCTCGGCGGTGGCGTCGGACGGCGACGCGCCCCCCCCCCGCGCGG
>MDSW01029795.1_pt1 | contig 24597 bp, 12 predicted proteins | sample 811171 | NCBI WGS metagenome assembly MDSW01 (sample SAMN05326641, study PRJNA326480) | marine metagenome | isolation source: seawater | place: Atlantic Ocean: North West | collected 2012 | reverse complement strand
GTTGAAAGGGAAGCGCGGGTGAAGAGTGACGACGGGAAAAGTCCTTAAGGAACGGCGTGCACCACGCGAACGGGGTCGTATGGGAAGCAGTCTCACCGATATCCCGCGGGAGCTGGACGGAGAAGCCGTCCGTCTCGTGCGGGTACCCGCTCGGGTCCATGTGCCAGAACAACACGCCGCCCGCGTGCGACGGCACGGGCGTGGATGGCGGGAGCGACATGCGGAACGCCTCGCGGAAGAACCGATCGCGCGAATCTAACGGCCGGTACTTCCCGAACTCCTCGAGGAGAACGGGCTTGTCGAACGTGTCGCGAGACTCCTCGAGGTGCCCGGCGATCCACGTCTTCATGAACTCGAACTTGCAGTCGTCGTCGCAGTACAGCCACAGGTCCGGCCACACGTGCACGGACGCGAAGTCGAGGTTCGGGTTTAGAAAGTTTCTCACGAAGTCGCACCCCATGCGCTCCGCGCCGTCGATGGGGTTTTCCCCGACGCGGTGCGGCGACGTCTTCCCCCAGAAGCCCTCGATGCCGACCGTGAGCATGTGGTTCGCGTCAACGCTCTTCGCGTGCGCGGACATCTCGTCGATCCAGTTCTGGAGGATATCCCCGGACGCGTCGCCGAGGACTCGGGGCTCGTTGATGAGCTCCCACGCGAATATCGCAGGGTCGTCTCTGTACGCCACCCCGGTGATCGTGTTCACGCGCGAGAGGACGTGCGTCGCGAACCGCTTGAACCACGCGCGGCAGAGTTGGGACGTGAAGAAGTCTTCTTGGCGGTCGAGGGAGTGGCCGTCCGCGCGACGCTCACCCGCGGCGTGCGCCCAGTTCACGTACGCGATCGCGCCGCCTGAGCGGTGAGAGGGAGGGAAGCGCGGGTCGGGTCGGCGGGTCTCCGCGCGGGCGCGAACGAACGAAGAGAAAAAAACACAGCTGTGCGTCGCGCCGCCGCCGCGTCGCGCCGCGTCGCACCGTAGTCTTCCCAGTAGTTCGTGAGGCACAGCAGAAGCCGGATGTCCCTTCGCGCGGACTCGACGATGAGGCCGTCGAGCGCGACGAGGAAGCGCTCGTTGTACTGCCCCGGCGCGGGCTGCAGCGCGCGGTCGCGCTGCCACCACTCGTCCTGAAAGCTCCAGACGCGCAGGACGTTGAGCTCGAGGCTCTGCGCTTCGTCCAGCACCTCCTTGACCCAGTCGTGCTCGTACGACCCCGCGTCCGCGCCGGAGGAGTACGCGAGGTAGTAGCAGTTCGCGCCCGCGACGTGGAAGGTGGCGCCGTCGAGGACGAACCTCCCGCCCTCGCGCGCGACGAACGAAGACGTCGCGGAAGTCGCGAAAGAAACCTGCGCGGCGGAGGCGAAGAGGAGGAGCGTCGCGAGCGCGGAGAGCACGCGCGGGAGAGGCGCACGAGGGGACGGGCGGCGCGCCGTGGGAGTCATCGCGAACGCGCGAGCGCGAGTATCGCGAGTATCGCGCGCGCGGGGGGGGTCGGCGGCGCCGCGCGTGCGCGCGCGTGCTCGTCGTTCTGAAGTTCGCCAGCGCAGCAGCGCGGTGCGGTGAGAAAAGTTCGCTTTCAGCGAGCCGCCGACTTTTTCTCGGACGGCGGCGGCGCGCCGACGGGCAGTACACACACAGTTCGAACGGCGCTGCGGACGCGCACGATGCCGCCGCCGGACCAAAGGAAGACGTACGCGCCGGCGTCGAGCCTGGAGGTGTTCCACACCGGCGGCCCGATCGCGCTGTCGCGCGATGGGAAGCTCGTCGCCGCCGCGTGCCAGGAAGCGATTAACGTCGTCGAGGTCTCGACGGGGAAGACGCTGCACAACCTCCCCGGGGACACGGAGCCGATCACCGCGCTCGCGTGGAGCAGGGACGGAAAGAAGATCTTCTCCGCGTCGCGCTCGATGCGATGCTCGGTGTGGGACGCGACGACGGGCGAGAGCGTTCGGACGTTCAAGGCGCACAACACGCCGATCCTTCACATGACCGTCGATCCCTCCGGAACGCTCCTCGCGACGTGCTCCGCGGATCGCACCGCGCGCGTGTGGGACGTCGCGAAAGGCTTCTGCACGCACGCGTTCAGAGGGCACGCGGCGATGGTGACGACCGCGCTGTTCCACCCGGACGCGAAGCGTCTCGTCCTCTACACTGGCGCGCACGACGGCGAAGTCCGCGCGTGGGATCTTCGGACGCGCGAGTGCGTCGGAAGCATGCGCGAGCACACGTCCTCCGTCACCTCCCTCGCCGTCCCGACCGCGTCGAAGAACGGCTCGGAGAAGCTCCTCTCCGCGGCGAGAGACCGCGTCGTGCACGAGTGGTGCTCGAAGACGTACAAACGCCTGTCGACGACGCCTACGCACGAGGCGTGCGAGGGCATGGCGGCGCTGGACCCGCGGAGGGCGAGAGGGATGATCGGCGCCGCCGCCGCCGACGCGAAACCCGACGCCGCGTACTTCGTCACCGCGGGCGATAAAGGCATCGTGAGGATATGGCGCGTCGGCAGCGCGAAGCCGATCGCGCGCGGAAACAGTTTGAAGGAAGAGAGCGGGCTGATGACGGGCGGCGCGCACGACGGCGACGCGGAAGGCGACGAAGCCGCCGCGGGGTCGTTCACGTCGCTGCAGCTCAACGCAAACGGAGACGGCGTGCTCGCCGTGACGGGCGACCACAGGCTGTTGTTCTACGGGCCGGACGACGCGCTGGACGACGCGGGCGGCGGCGCGGGGTCTATCGTCGTGAGGAGGGAGCTGATAGGGAACACGGACGAGATCATCGCTGCGGCGTTCCTTCCGGGGAGCGGCGATGAGGATGAGGAGGAGGAGGAGGAGGAGGCGGATGTCGGCCAAGACGGCGACGAGAAGAGACGAAAACGCGCCGCGAAGACGAAGAAGAGACCGAGAGCGCTCGCGGTGGCGACGAACAGCGCTCTCCTTCGCGTGTTCGACCCGTCAACGATGGCGTGTACGGCCGCGCTTCCCGGGCACGCGGGCGCGATTCTGTCCCTCGACGCGAGCGTCGGCCCGAACGGCGAATGCCTCGTGATCACCGGCTCGAGAGATCACACCGTCAGGTGCGTTCTATACACTGGTCCCCATACGACCGCGTCGGCGTGGTGAACGCCGATCCTTAAGGACTTCTGCCGTCGTCTCTCGCCGCCCACACCTCGCTTTCAATCCCCGACCTCGACGCCTTTCAACTCTAGCTGACGCCTATGAACTCCACCCCGACATCGCTTTGTATGGAATGGCCCTCAGACTTTGGGACGTGACGACGGCGGCGGCGGCGGTGGCGTCCGGCGACGCGACGGGGCACGGCGCGGCGTCGACGTCCGGCGCGCGATGCATCGCGATCGGAGAAGGCCACGTCGGCGCGGTCGCCGCCGTCGCGTTCGGGCACAAGAACGGCACGCCGATCGCGATGAGCGGCGGCGCGGATAAAGTCGCGCGCGTGTGGGACGTCCGCGGCGCGTTGCACTCGCATCGCGCCGCCGCCGCCGCCGCCGCCGGCGATGACGACGACGACGACGATCTCGAGGAGTCGCCCCTCCGACCCGTTCCGTTCCTCGCGAAGTCCGCGGCGATCGCGCACGACAAGGCGGTGAACTGCTGCGCGATCGCGCCCAACTTGACCCTCGGCGCGACGTGTTCGGGCGACAGGACCGCGCGGCTGTGGCGCCTGCCGGACCTGATCCCGTGCGGCGTCCTGCGAGGGCACAAACGCGGCGTGTGGGCGGTGGCGTTCTCGCCCGCGGACCGCGTCGTCGCGACCGCGGGAGGGGACAAGACGATCAAGATATGGTCGTGCGACCCGAACACGTACAAGAGCGGCAGCGGCGCGTGTTTGCGCACGCTCGAAGGGCACACCGCGGCGGCGTTGGCGTTGAAGTTCGTCTCCGGCGGGACGCAAATCGTCTCCACCGGCGGCGACGGGTTGCTCCTCCTCTGGGGCGTGCGAACCGGCGCGGCGATCGCGACGTTGGACGCGCACGAGGATAAAGCGTGGGCGCTCGCGGTCGACGACGACGGCGACGTCCTCGCGACCGGCGGCGCGGACGCGAAGCTGACGCTGTGGAACGACGCCACCGCGGAGGCGGCGGCGGAGGAGGCGGCGGCGAACGCGTCGAGGGCGGGCGCGACGCAGGAGCTGTCCAACGCGGCGGCGTCCGGGCAGCACGACAAGGCTGCGCGCTTAGCGCTCAAGCTGAACCACCCGCACGCGCTTCTCGTCGCGGTGAAGGCGATGATCGCGAACGGTGCGATCGGGTGCGCGCAGTTGGAATCGCTCGCGGCGACGGTGAAGGGCGTCGCGTTGCTTCGGTTCGTGTGCGCGATCAAGGCGTGGAATTCCAACGCGCGGTTTTGCGACCCCGCGCAGCGGTGCCTCGCGGCGCTGCTGCGGCATCGCTCGCTGCGCGAGCTGTCGGGCGTGAAGGGCGTCAAGGACCACGTCGCGTCGCTGAAGGCGTACACGACGCGACACTTCGCGCGCGCGGGGAGGCTCGTTCGAGGGACGTACCTTTTGGACGTCGCGCTCGCGGGCATGGGCGTGTTGCTCGACGACGAGGAGAAGTCGGCGCCGGCGCCGAGCGCGCCGCCGAGGCGTTTGCTCGCGGAGATGGCGAGGAACTGGGACAGCGGAAGGGACGACAGCGTCCCGATGGTCGGCGCGCTGGGCGCGCCCGCGAAGCAGGCGGCGGCGCTTCCGGCGTTGAGGACGAGGGGCGGGGACGACGAGGACGACTTCGACCTCGGGCACTTCAGCGAAGACGACGACGACGACGGCGGCGGCGGCGGCGGCGGCGCGGTCCCCGACAGATTCGCCGCGGGCGGCGGCGATGGCGACGACGACGACGACGACGACCTGTCCGCAGAGGAAGACGGCGACGGCGACGTCGAATCCGACTCAGACGACGCCCCCGATGAGGTCGCGACGGTGAAACGAGGGAAGGGGGGCGCGAAGGAGAAGCCGCCGCCGGCGAAGAGCGCGGATGCCGCCGCGGCGCTCGGACTGTCCGCGATATCTCCCAGGAAGACGCGCGGGCAGAGGCGCGCGGAGAGCGAATCGGACTCGGAGGCCGCGGCGGCGCCGGAGGCGGCGCCCGCGAAGCCGAAGAAGCGCGCGGCGACGAAACGGAAAGCGGCGCTGGCGCCGGTGGAGGAGGAGCCGGCGACGCAACCAAAACGAGCGACGCGCGCGCGCTCGAAGAAGTAAGGTTAAGCTAATCGTCTCGGAACGGAAGCGGAACGGACGGCGGTCTCTTTAGAAGATACGTATCAATCATAGAAGACGCGCGTGTATAATACACAACCACTACAATGCTATCGCGCGTCTTCGTCGCCCGCGTCGCGTCGCATCATCGAAACGCGCGGTTGTGGATCCCTAACGGCTTCGCCTTGGACTTGGCCCCGGCGCCGCCGCCGAAGGCGACGTTCTCCGCCCCTCCCCTCGGCATCGCCTTCACCGCGTTGGAGTAGTAATCCCTCGTCTGGTCCAACGCGTCCCCGGCCGCGCGCGCGCTCGCGGCCGCGTTGTGCGCCGCGAGCTTCCCCGCGTCGTGGATCTCCTGCGCGGTCTGCCCCGCGACCGCGGCGGCGCTCACGCGCGCGTCCGACAGCCGCTCCTCCACCGCCGACAGCGCCTTGCGAATGTGTTGAACGTCGAACGCGACGCCCTTCGCGTCCAGCGGCGCCGCCATCCCCGGACCGTCCTTTGCGCGGAACTCGACGCCTCCGTGCGCGCCGCCGGGCGCGGGCGCGGGGTCCGGCGCGCGCTTCTCGAGCTGCTCCATGAGCATGTCCAGCCTCTCGTCGTCGTCGAGCCGTTGCGTCAGACGCGTCTGGTGCAATTTTCGATCCACCGCGGCGAGCAGCCGACGCAGCGTCGTGACGTCCGCGGTGAACCCCTCGAGATCCATCGCGCGCCGCGTCTCGATCTCCCGGTGCTTCTTCTTGTAGTTGGCGTTCTGCGACTCGAGCTCGGATATGCGCCGCTCGTACTGCGTCGCCGTCGCGGATCTGCGTTGGAGCTGGTCGCGCAGGTTGGCGATGTAGGACTCCACCTCCGCCTCGGCGCGTTTTTTCGCGTCTTTCCTCGCGTGCCTCACCTTCCCGTCCAACGACTCGCGCTCGCCCGAGAGAGACTCCAACTCCGCGTTCAACAGCTGCTGCTGCTCGTGGAGGATGTACGGCGTCGTGCGAAGGAGGATGTAATCCTTCGTGCTCTGCTGCAGGAGCTCCTCCGTGCGTTTCAGGCGGTCCTCGAGCTCGACGACTTTTTTATCCGCCGCCTCGCGAATGAGCGCCTCGTCCGCGTCTCGGATGCGTCTGTCCTCGAGCAGCGTCGCGATGCGCTCGTTCGCGAACTTGCGCTGCTCCACGATCATCGTCTCGAGCTGCTGAATCTTCAGTTTGGAGGACTCGCCGTCCTCGTCGCCCGGCATGTACACCGTCTTTCCTCCGCCCTTGTTCTTCTTGGACGGGAGCACGAACTTCTTCTTCAGGTCGCGCATCCTGAACTCGCTGTCTTTGCTACCTTCCCTGACGCCCTTGAGCGGGCCGGACATCGCCTGCGGCGGCACCGGCGGCGGGTCGCGCGACAGCGTGATGTCCGACTTGGTCGGGTCCATCGCCTTGAGGAGGTTCTCGATGCGCTTCCTGTCTTCCACCTCTTTCAGCTTCAGGTCGTCGTTCTCCGCTTGCATCGTCATGAGGCGGTCGCGCTCCTCGAAAAGGTACGCGTGCGCGTCGGACAGCGCCTTCTGGAGCTCGCTGACTTCCATCGTGCGCTTCTTCAGCTCCCACTCGCTCTGGTGAAGCTCCGCGCGTCGGACGCCGACGGCGTCGATGCGAGCGATGAGCTCCTCGCGCTCCTTCTCGAACTGCGCGACTTTTTCGCGGTAGTACGTCACGAGCTCGGGCGACGGCTTGAGCTCGTCCGCGTCCTTGGACTCGACGCCGCCGTCGCGCACCATCGGCATCGCCACTTTCGACATGACGCGCGCCGAAGGAGTGACCGCGCGCGGGTTGGGGGGGGCGCGGCGGGCGGGCGAATGACGCGCGAGACGAGATCCGCGCGGGGGGCGACGACGAGAAAAGCGAAGAAGAAGAAAACGTCCCAACGGTCAACGGATAAAAAGTTTCTCCAGCCAGTCTACTCCGCGGCGGGCGCCTCCCCGCCCTCCTCGCCGCCCTCCGCGGCCGCCGCCGCCTCCGCCTCCGCCGCCGCGGCCGCGGCAGCCTCCGCGGCGGCAGCCTCCGCAGCCTCCGCCGCCGCGATCGCTCTCGCCTCCTCCGCAGCCTCCAGATCCGCCAGCGACTGCTTCGCGACGGCGACCTCATGCGCTGCGTCCTGCGCGAGCATGAAATTTCGCACCCACGTGAAGAGCAAGCTGCCGGCTTTGCTCTCGCGCATCACCTCCTTTAGCTTCAAGCCTTTCATGCACGCCGTCGCGCCCGCGTAAGCCTTCTCCTTCCTCGGCGCGGTCGGGTCTAAGCGCCGGAGCTCGTCGAGGAAGTCCTCGCCGAGGAGTTTACGCGTCAGCGCCCACGACTCAAACTCGAATTTTTTGTGCCCGCACGTGTACAGGCACGCCTTGACGACCATGTACGCTAGCGGCGGCGCGCGCGGGTAGCTCCGAATCTCCGCGAGCGTCTCGTCGTCGATCTCCGCGAGGAGCTCCTTGACGCAGCGGAAGAGCTTCTTCTTCTGCTTCAGGACCTTCTTCGCCGCCTTGATCGCGGCGATCGCCGCCTTCATCGCCGCCCTCGCCGCCGCCGCCGGGTCGGCGCCGGCATCTTCGCCCGCGTCTTCGCCCTCCGCGGGGGGCTCCGCGGGGGGCTCCGCGGGCGCCTCAGCTGCGCCCTCGCCCTCCTCCTCCGCGCCCTCGCCCTCGTCCTCGGAATCGTCGCTATCGTCCTCCTCCGCGGCGGCCGCGAGCTTCGCCTTGAGCGCCGCCTGCGCCGCCGCCGCCTCCGCGACCTTCTCCGCTCGCGCCTCCGCGGCGTCTCTCAGCGCCTCCGCCGCGGCGTCTGCGATCTCGCGAATCAAATCTTTGTCCTCCTCGGAGACGGGCAGGCCGCTCCCGCCGCTCGGCGTCTTCAGCGTGTCCGCGCACAGCATCCCGGCGATCTCCCCGGTCGCGAGCGTGATCGGCGTCGCGAAGTACGCGCCCACGCGCGGGATGCCGTTCAGGAACGTCACCGGCTTGGTCGGGTCGAGCGACGGGTGCATCACGTTTTTCACGTCGATCCACGGCGCGCGGTGGCCGTCTTCGTCGGCGTCGACGAGGGAGAAAGATAACGGCGCGGGCGCGGGCGTTTCGCCGTCCGCGGGCGGGACCGGCTCGCCGTTCTCGTCCACCTCGCCTTTCGGGCGCTCGAGCGTCTTGCCGAGCATCCAGTCGTGCGCGCCGCGCTTCCCCGTGCCCGCGACGGCGACGTACCGGTAAAACATCTTCGAGTAGTCGAACTCGCCGTCCTTCATCGACGCGCCGCCGTAGTCCTCCGCGGCGCCCTCCGCGGCGCCCTCCGCGGGCGCGTCTCCCGACGCCTCCCCCTCCTCCTCCTCTTCTAAGTCCGAGTCGGGTCCTTCTTCCTCCTCTTCCTCTTCCTCCTCCTCCTCTTCGCCCTCCTCGCCCTCCGCCTTCTTCTTCTTCGGAAGTTTCACCACCTCCTCCTTCACGGGCTCTTCCAGGTCCGCGAGGTACACCACGAGCGAGTTCGCGGGCGCGGTCGCTAATCGCGCGGCGTAGTTCGCCGTGTGCTTGTACAGGATGTCCGGGTCGCCCTTCAGCGTCTTGATGTGCTCGATCGCCTTGTCCGTGCGGATGCGGCGGTTCGCGATCGCGGTCGCTCGCTCGTTGCGCGCCTGGCGGTGCGGGCGGGGGGGGGGGAGGGCGTCAGAAGACGCGGGATCGCGACGCAATGGGAAACACGCACTGCAGCGCGCGACGGAAAAGAATCGGCGAGGCGCGCGCGAGCGCGCGGGGACGCGGGGCGTCGGACAGCGCGCGCGATCGCGCGCCGCGACGCGCCGCCGCGATGGAGAGAAAACCGCGCGCACCTCTTCCTCGGCCTCGCGCGCCGTCCGCTCGAGATCCTTCGCGCTGTTGTGCTTCTTTAGGATCGAATCGTTCTCGACGTAGCGCGCGAGCCATCCCGCGACGTAGTCCACGGGATCTTTCGGGCGCGCGACCGCGCACTCGGAGCACGCGCGGACGAGGACGTCCGCGACCGTGTCCTTCAAGTACTTCGAGTCGATGTTGTCCGTCGGCATGATGCCTTTCGCGGGCGAGCGGCGCTCGGCGACGAGGTGTGTCCGAGAAAGGCCGGACTTTCGCCCCTTCCCCTCGGCTATCGGCCGCGGCCGTCGGTCAGTTGGGAGAAGTGCGGGTCAGGTTGACCGGCTGGCTCGATCAGGGACGTGGTTTGAAACTCATACAGTACAACGTACTCCCAGGAACGAAAGGGCACTGCTGCTGGTGACTGGTTTCGAAGGATAGGAGTCGTCCCACGACGTCGTACGGTAACGTGCGAACCGCTCGCGCGCGTCGCAGAGGGTGCCGCGCGGCTGGTCCGCCACACGCGCCGCTTATCGTTCCCGCGCGCGATACGCCACGGTAAGAATCGCGCGCTGAGTGAGCGTTTTCGCCCCCGCGTCCGCTCGCGCGTCGCGATAGATCGCGCGTCCGCGGACGGCGTCGATCAATTCGCAAGAGACCGTTTGGTTTCTTTCGCGATCTCTCCGCCGACGCTCGCGCTCATCACGCGCCTCCCGCTCCTCGCGTCCTTCCTCTCGTCGCAGGCGTAAAACTCGCGCGGCGTCATGATGCCGTCCGCCGCGCCCGCGCCCGCCGCGTGCGCGATGCGCGCGGTCGCCGCGCGACCTCGCGCACGCGTCGCCGCGGTGCGCGCCGTGGTGGGCGTTCCCGCGCTCCCCGCGCCGCGTCGCCGGCGCGCGAGCTCCACCTCGCGCGTCGTCGCCGTCGTCGTCGCGTCGTCGGTCGCGTCCGCCGCGCCCACCGCGACGACGCGCCTCGTCCGCCTCCGCGCGAGGAGGTCGACGATCCGCGTCTCCGCGAGCGTCGCCGCCGCGGAGACGTCGGACGCGTCCGGCGGAGAGCAGACGCCCTCGAGCGACGAGGGCGAATCGAATACGAATCCGATCCCGTCGCTCCTCGTCGTCGCCGCCGCGATCGCCGCCGCCGCGGCGTTCGCGTACGCGGACCTCACGCCAATCTTCGGCGCGGTCACCGCGGAGAGCCTCGCGCCGACGCAGGACGTCCTCAGAGGCGTCTTCGCGTGGAGCAGAGCGGGCATGAGCAACGTCGGCGACGCCGTCGCGGAGGGCGCCGCCGACGCCGCCGACGCCGCGGGCGCGGGGTTGCGATCGCTGGCGTCGGCGCTGAAAGGCGCGCAGGGCGTCGCGGCGGAGACCGCCGCGCGAGCGACCGGGCCGTCCACGCCGCTCGCGACGTTCGTCGAGTCCACGAAGGAGGGGTTCGCGTTCGTGAAGAACGCCGCGGACCAGGGCCAGTGGGGCGTCGTGCTGACGGGGAAACCGTTCAAGGGGCTCGCCGCGGTGACGCTCACGATCGTTCGCATCGCGTCGTCGTGGTTCCTCTCCGGCGTGGAGTACGCGTGCGCGATGCTGTACAGCACCCCCGCGTACGTCGCGGTGATCATCGCGCTCGCGCTGAACGCGCTGAACAACGCGGCGAAGGCGTCGGCGGCGGCCGCCGCCGCCGCCGCCGCCGCCGCCGCCGCGGAGGCGGAGAGAATCGCGGCGGAGAAGGCGATCGCGAAGGCGAAGAAGGAAGAGGAAGAGAAGGAAGCCGCCGCGCTCGCGGACACGGAGGGGCAGGTCGAGAGCGCGATGAACGAGGAGGACCAGCGGCGCGCGCTCGCGCGCGTGATGGACGCGAAGACCGAGATGGCGGCGAGAGGACAGGAGACGTATAACGACGCGTTTAAGCAGGCGTACACGCCGCCGCCGCCGCCGACGTACGTCCCGGAGTACGTCCCGCCGCCGAGGGTCGAGACGAGCGGGTACCAGGGCGTGGACCAGAGCGAGGTCGAGAGGATCTACGCGGAGCTCACGTCGAAGTACGCGCTGGACGCCCCGACCGCGTCGTCGTCGACGTCGGGGTACGACGCGTCGTCGTCGTCGTTTCCGGGGCTGTCGTCCTCGGCGACGACGCCGGCGTCGACGTCGCCGTTCCCGTCGTCCGCGGACTACGGCCTCGGCGGGACGTCGTACGAGTCCCCGTACCCTTCGTCGTTGCCGTCGTCGGAGACGCCCGCCAGCGCCTTCGACGCGGATGAGTTTCTGAACGCGTTCAGCGCGACGGGCGAGACGGCGGCGAGTTACGCGCCGCCCGCGCGCGTGCCGAAGCCGCGGTCGTCGTCCGCGCCGTCGTACACGGACAAGGGCGTGGAGATACCGAGTTTCTCGACCCCGCGCGCGGAGCGCGCGCCGTCGAGGCGGGAGGTGGAAAGAGAGAAGAAGAAGCAGCAACAGGAAAAGGAGGCGGCGGCGGCGAAGGCGAAGGCGGAGAAGAAGAAGACGTCCCCGGCCGGGGCGTCGTCGCCGTCGCGCGGCGCCAGCAGCGCGGATCTCGTGTCGTCGATGCAGTCGGGAGGAAGCGCTTCCCCGGGGAAGAAGAAGCGGATGTCGCGACAGGAGTTCGAGGAGAGCGTGAAGAGCGGCGACGCGGCGAACCTCGCGGGCAAGGCTCTCGGGTCCGCGCTGAAGGGCGGCATCGGCGCGCTCGGCGACCTCGTGTCGAAGGCGTCGGAGACCGCCGCCAAAAGCGCCGCGTCGAAGCCGCCGCCGGCGGCGAAACTGCCGCCGGTGGATAAGATCGAGGGGACCGGGACCGTCGACGCGGGGTCGTCGGACGACGCCGTGAGCGAGGGGACGGTGATCAAGAAGGCGCCGAAGAAGGACTGATTCGATTCGATCGCCCTCCGAGGGACCTTAGACGCAGTGCGTAAAAATCCAACCGACAGAAAAAACCTCGCACTCATCAGCGCAGCTCGTCGTTCGAGTTCGTCCGCGCGTGATGATCTTCCCGCGTTCTGCTCGCTCCGGGTCGACTCAAGAATGACGACGTCGTCGCGTCGCGCGCACCGTGTCCATAACGATGGCCGCGCTCGGGCGCGCCGCGCACGGTCTCGCACGCGTCGTCAACGCGACGCGTCGCGGCGTTCACGACCTCCCGCGCGGGTGCGCGCTCGCGATCGCGCCGCGCGTCGCGCGCCGTCCGTCCCTTCTCGCCTTTTCCCCCTTCTTGATGCGACGTGTCCGTTCTGTGCTTCCCTCTCTCGTCGTCTCTTCGCCGCTGACCACGCCCGCGCGCCCTACCCTCGCAGAGGCCGCGCTTCGATGACGACGGTCTCGTCCGTCTCGCAGCAGCGATACAACGGCGCCGACGTCGACGGCGCGCACCGGTGGTTCGTCGATCCCGCCGCCTCCGCGGACGCGACGCGCGACGCGCGGCGCCGCGAGGACCTGCGCGAGCGGCTCGATCTGCCCGTGGCGAAGCTGTTGTCGTCCTTGGAGATCCGCCCCGAGGAGGCGTGGAAGCCGCCGCCGTCGCCCGCCGCGATCGCGGACGCGATGCGAATGAAACTCGCCAAGGCGCGCATGCGGGCGGCGATGCGCGCGTGGCCGGGCGGCGAGCGCCGGAGCGCGGAAGGGATCTTGCGCGACATGGAAAAGGCGTGGGCGACGGACCGGCCGAACGCGCACCGCGTCCCGATCGTCGACGGAAACGATCACGCGACGCCGGCGACGGAGCCGCCCGCGACGGTCATCGAGATTGCGTCCCCGACCGAATTTAATGACGCCTCCGTCGCCGTCGAGGACGACACGCTGCCGGCGGACGAGCGCGAGCGCGTCGTCGTGTGGGCGCACACGAAGCGGACGTACCAGCCGTCGAATCTCATTCGCAAACGCCGGCACGGGTTCCGAGCGCGGCTGACGTCGATCGGCGGGCGCAGGGTGCTGCGACGCCGACGCGCGAAGGGGAGACGGTCGCTCAGCGCGTGAGCGGCGCCGCGACGACGCGGAGGAGGAGGACAGTGTATCAGTATTGTGATTGTAAGAACACCCGACGAGCGATCGTCTCGAAGAACAAAACACTTCCCTTCGCTTCGTCCAACTGATCGACTACGGTTCTCTCCGAGAAATCGCGATCGTTCCGACGTTCGTCGTGCACAGCTTCGCGCGCGGCGGCGGCGGCTGCGGCGCGATGAAGAAGGACAAGAAGCGACCGATCGGCGGCGACGGAAGGGGCGACGGAGGCGCGCGCGAGCGACCCGGCGGAGGCGACGACGCGCGCGCCGCGAAGCGATGGCGCGGAGGGAACGAGAAAAAGCGCACGAAGCACGCCGCCGCCGGGACGAGCGACGGGCGCGGCGTCAAGCCGACGACGAAGAACGCGCTGCGGACCGCGCAGCTCGACAAAGCGCAGCTGCTTCTGTTTCGAAAGTTCGACTACGGCGCGCTGCTGTGGCGGAAGTACTACCGCGCGCAGGGCATCTTCCGCGACGACGACGAGCTCGACGACACCGCGGCGGCGTTCGCGACGCCGCTGCCCGTGACGTTCCGCCTCCACGCGACGGACGCGCGCGCGAACCATCTGAAGAAACGCCTGAAGGAGCTGCAAAAGGTCGCGCTCGTGAAGCCACTGCCGTGGATGCCGAATCACGAGGGATGGCAGGTGGTCTCGACGCGCGCCGCGGGCGACGACGAAGACAGTCATCATCACCATCATCGTCGGCGTCGGAGAGAGAAACTCCCCGCCGCCGTCGCGGAGGTCGTCGACCGCGGCGCGACCGCCGGGTTACTCGCGAGACAAGAGGCGGTTTCGATGCTCCCCGTGCTCGTGCTGAGACCGCACCTGCGCGCGGGGGACAAAGTCCTGGACGTATGCGCGGCGCCGGGGAACAAGACGACGCAGCTCTTGGAGATCGTGTCGCCGCCAGACTCCGCGCGGTCGTCGCCGCGCGGGCCCGGCGTCGTCGTCGCGAACGACGCGCACCCGAATCGAATCAAGACGCTCAGGGAAGCGATCGAGCGCCATAAGCGATCGGATCTCGAGATGCAGTCGCTCGTGATCACGTGCGCGATGGGGCAGGATCTCCCGGCGCCGACGTTCGAGGACCGCGCGAGGTCGAGCCGCGGCGGCGGCGGCGGCGGCGGCGGCGCGTCGACTTCCGCGTCGACGTCGACGTCGCGACGGCGGCGCGGATACGACGCCGTGCTCGCGGACGTCCCTTGCAGCGGCGACGGCACGCTCCGCAAAGACCCGGACGTCCTTCGACGCTGGCACCCCGGCTTAGGGAACGCGCTGCATCAGACGCAGCTCGCGATCGCGTCCAGAGCGGCGGCGTTGACGCGACCGGGAGGGGATTTTCTATACAGCACCTGCGCGTTGAACCCGGTGGAGGACGAGGCCGTCGTCGCGTCCGTGCTTCTCGGGCCGGGCGGGGAGCGGTTCGAGATCGTGGACGGGTTCATGGACGACGCGGGGTTGCAAAAGATGCGGCGAAGGGAAGGGGTGAGGACGTGGGGGGTGTGCGAACACGCGTTCGCGGGCGGCGACGGCGCGCGAGGCGACGGGCTCGGAAGGTTCGACTCCGACTCGGACGGCGCCGGTTCGGATTCTGATTCCGACGATGCCGACGACGTCGCGCTGAGATGGTACGACACGTACGAGGACGCGGAGAAGGCGGGGATGCCCGCGCGCGCGCCGAGCATGTGGCCGCCGAGCGACGCGGCGCTCGGAGGCAGAGACTTGCACTTGGAGCGGTGCGCGCGTTTTTTGCCGCAGGACGGAGACACCGGCGGCTTCTTCGTCGCTCTGCTCAAGCGCGCCGCCGCCGACGACGCCGACGACGCCGACGTGACGGACGCGCGCCTCACGCGGACGCAGAGGCACGCGGCCGCCGCGGCGGCGCGCGCGAGCGGGGACGTCGCCGACCCCGTGCGGCCGCTTCCTTTCGGCGAGGCGGACGCCATCGCGTCTCGACTCGGGTTGCGAGCGCGCGACGCCGCGCGTCTGTGGATGGGCGAGCGCGGGACGGTCACGCTGACGCCATCCGCGTCGCCGGACATCGCGGATCTCGGACCGGTCTCCTGCGCGGCCGCGGGCGTGATCGCGCTCGCGCCGAGAGTCCTCGCGCACGGCGAGGACGAGGACGACTTTTTCCCGTACGACTTTACCACCGCGGGCGCCGCCGCGTTGGGCGCGATCGCGCGGAAACGACGGTGCCAGGTCGTGCCGTCGGACCTCCAGGTCATGCTGACGGCGAGGGCGGAGGGCGTCGACGTCGCGAGCGGCGGCGAGGACGCGAAAAACGAGATCGTGTGCCTGACCGTGGACGAGATGAGCGACGCGACGCGGCGGCGGTGGGAAAAGTCAGGCGCGAGCGGGCGACGCGTCGTCGGCGCCGCGGCGCTCGTGTTGCTCCGACGCGAGCGCGGCGCTGAGGAGGGCGCGCCGCCGGCGGTCGTGTTCTCCGTCGCGGGGCGGTGCGTGGACGAGGGGTTGACGCTGTCGCCCGAGGTGACCGTGGACGAGGCGAACGCGCTGCTCGAGAGGCTCTCCGAGCTCGCGGGGCGAAAATGAAGGCTGACTTTTAAAATTATACCGCGGTTGGACGCGCTCGCGCTTCGGATGGTATTAGAATCGACGCTTCTTCTTCGCGCCGCCGCCGCCGCCTCCGCCGCCCTCCTTCTCGCTAGAGTTCTTCTTCGATTTCTTCTTCTTCTTCTTCTTGCGCGCATCGTCGTCGTCGTCGTCGTCGTCGTCGTCGTCCGAGAAGATGAGGTCCTCCACGACGTCGTCGTCGCCGCTCTCCTTCCTCGGCGGCAGTTTCGGCCGGACGTGCAGCCCGCCGCCGGTTCCGCCCGCGGCGCCCGCTCTCGACGCGAGCGCCGCGAGCACGTCCTCGTCGTCCATCCCCTTGAACTCTTCCTCGTCGTCGTCGTCCTCGTCGCCGTCGCCGCCGTCGCCGTCGTCGTCGAAGTCTTCTTCCTCACCTCCGCGGTCGCCGCCGCCGCCGTCGTCGTCGTCGTCGTCGCTGTCCGACGTCCCGTCGCTGCCGCGGCCCATCGGCTTCGCCCCGCCCAACCGCACGTCCATCACGCGGTTCGCCTCCGCGCGCTGGCGTTCCTTCTCCTTCATCTGCGCCGCGAGTTTCTCCATCGGCGCTCTCTTGTTCTCCCGGTCCGCGGAGAGAAACGTGCGCACGCGCTCGGCGTCCTTCGGCGCGAAATCCGCGTTGTCGCGCTTCCGCGAGATCCAGTCGCTGTTCCGCTCCGCGGCGTCCACGACCGACCGCGCCATCTTCCGGAACCTCTGCACCTGCGTCTGCTTACAGAATCGCTTCAGATCGCGCGAGGGGACGTGCGCGAGCTCGGGAAAACCGGGGGAGTACGCCCACTGGTTCAGGTGATCGCACAACGCCGCGAGGCTTCCCTCGACGATGAGCTCCTGCACCGCGGGCGACCGAAGCTCCTGCTTCGCGACCCTGAGCACGAGACCGAAGTCCGGCGGTCGTGCCTTCGTGCTCACCGGCGCCTTGTTCAGCTCGCTGAACCCGAGGAGCTCGAGGAGTAAAGGCGCGACGGGGACGAAGTGTCCGGTGCTGCGCGATAACCCGTTCAACGCGCGAATGAGCCGCAGTCGAAGCGGCGCGTACCGAGCGCTCGGCAACAGCCTCGCCGCGCCGAGCGCCACCTGCGCGACCGGGTACACGAGCGGCCGCAGTGCCGCGTTCTCGTCCGCCGCGTGCGACTGCAACACCTTGACCCAGCACTCTAAGCAGTTCACGTACTGCCAGCAGTACACCGAGCGAAACGCCTCCTTCGTCGTGTTCGTCAGCGCGCCTCTGAGTAAACTCGCGAGCTGCCGCACGTACGTGAACGCGAGCGCGTACGACTGGTTCTGGTCCAGGCCGTATATCTCGCTCACGCACGTCGTCATGAACTGCACGTGCTCGATGCTCTCCTGATTGACGAACTTTGCGTTCGCGGCGAACTGTCGATACACGCCCTTGGCCGCCTTCTCGAGCGTCGGCGGCGGCAACACCGCGGCCATGTTCCGTATGAGCAAGATGGACTGCACCCTGAGCGAGGGCTCGCCGCTGCCGAACAGCGCGAGCGTCGCCTTCAGCGTCTTGCGCGTCAAGCGCTCGAACGTCGCGAAGAACGGCACCGCGACGTTCAGACGCGAGAGCAGGAACCGCGACATGTCCGCGTCCGTGAGTTGCCCGAGCAAGTGCAGCGTGTTCCCCAAAAAGCTCTTCACGAGCGGCTCCACCTTTCGCCAGCGCGTCTGCTGATGCGGCTTGAACTGTCGCGCCTCGTCCGGGTGATCCGCGCGCGTCTTCCCGAGCAGCCCGTAGAAGATGGCGTCCGCCTCTTCCAGCGTGAACGTCACGAGCGAGTGAAACGCCGCCGACGACGCGAGCTTCACGCCGAGCTCCTCGTCCGCGTCCTCGTCGCCGTAGTGCGCCGCGGCTCGGTACGCGCGCAGGAGGTTTCGCGCCGCCCCGAGGGACGCGCCGTCCATCGCGCGGTCGCACAGTTTCGCAACCGTCGCGGACGTGAGCGACCGGCGGCGCGCGACGTCGCCCTTTGCATTTCCCTTTCGGTTCTTCGTCCCGCCGACGCTTCTGGTTTCGTTCTCCTCGTCGTCCTCGTCCTCGGACGCGTCGTCCTCTTCCGCGTCCTCCTCCTCGTCCTCGTCCTCGTCGTCGGAATCGGACTCCGGGTCGGACTCGTCGAAGTCCAGAAGCTGCTCGTCCTCTTCCTGGAGAAACTTGTAAAACTCCGGGTCCTTCTCCTTGAGCGTCTCGAGATCCTTCTTGTGCTGCGCGATGTCGCGCTTCAGCGCAACGTTGCTCTTCTTCACGCCCGCGAGCGGGGCGTTCGCGTCGTCGTCGGCGTCGGCTTCGTCCTCCTCCTCTTCGTCCTCCTCCTCGTCCTCGTCGTCGTCCTCGTCGCCCTCGGGCCACTCCTCGTCGTCGCTGCCGTCTTCCGCGTCGATCTCGGAATCGTCCTTGCTGCCGTCCTCGCCGCCATCGCGCTCGTCGTCGTCCTCGTCGCTGTCCTCGCCGCCGTCGCCGTCCTCGCGCGCGCCCGCGTTTAAGAACTCGTCGATGGACATGTCCTCGAGGCGCTTCTGCCCCGGCGCGGCCGCGGCGGCCGCGGCGTCGGCCTCGTCCTCGCTCCCGCTGCCCTCGCCCGCGTCGCCGTCCTCGAGCGTGCTCGCCGCGAGGCGCATCTCCTTCGCGCGTCGCCTCTGCGCGGCCGTCTTAGCCGCCTTCCTCCGCGAGATCTCATTCGCGAGGTGCTTGCGCTGGAACTTCTTCGTCTTTTTACTCTGCTTCGGCCCCATGGTGCCCGGGCGCGATGATTCGTGCCGTGCGGCGGCCGCGCGCTGGCGGAGTGGACGCCGACGCGGCGGCGGCGATGCAGAAAAAGCGCTCGTCCCGTCCGCCGGCCGCGGCCGGCCGCGGCCGCGAGCCGCCGTTTTCCGATCGCGGCCCTCACCCCATCGCGCGCGCCCGCCGATCTCGCGCTCGCGACCGAAAGCTCTCGCGCCCGACGTCGACGCGCGAGCAGAAGCTCATCCACGAGCGATCTCCGTCCGCGCATCGCGAAGCGCTCGTCGTCGTCATGACGGACGCGCCGTTCACCCCCGGCGAGGACGTCCTCCTTGAGCTCACGAACCGCATCCAGGCTGAGATCGCATCCTTCCTGCGAGACAAGGAGCCGGACGCGACGGACTTGCCCGAGGTGACGCGCTCGAAGGACCTGGGCAAGGCGGACTTCACGGTGCAGTGGTCGAGGTTCTGCGCGGCGAGGAAAGCGAACCCGGTGGCGTACGTCGCGGAGCTCGCGACCGGTCTCCAGGCGAAGATCGCGGCGGATCCCTCGAGCGCGGGGCTCATCACGCGATGCGAGGGCGTCGGGCCGTACCTGAACCTGTTCGTCGACCGCGCGCGCGTGTTCAAGCTCACCATGGACGCGGTCGCCGCGAGCGGCGAGACGTACGGGCACACGAACGCCGCGGGAGGGAAGCGATGCATCATCGAGCACACGTCCTCCAACCCGAACGCGCCGCTGCACATCGGCAACCTGCGGAACGTCATCATCGGCGCGCACCTCGCGAAGCTCCAGGCCGCGTGCGGGTACGACGTGAAGCAAGCCTTCTACGTCAACGACCTCGGCGCGCAGATCGGTCTGACCGCGCTGGCGTACTCGCGCGTCTACGACAAGATCAAGCCCTACATGAAGATCGATCATTGGATCGGCGCCATGTACGCCGTGATGAACACGTGCCAGGAGCTGCAGACGGTGGGCGTGGATCCCGGCGCGGTTGAGGACGCGTGCAAGGAAGGGAAGGACGCGGTGGCGAAGCTCATGGAGGCGTCGCTCGCGAGCGCGGGCGGGGACGAGAAGAAGACGAAGGGGATCGCGGAGTACTTTGACATTTACCAGGACCTGCGCGAGCGTTTCGAGAAGATGATGGTCGTCATGCTCGAGGACGTGCGTAAGATCGAGAACATCAAGGTCGAGGCGGGCAAATTAAACCTCGCGTACGAGCGCCAGGAGGAGTGGGCGATCAAGATTTTCCGGAAGATGGTGTGCGACTGCCTCACGGGCGTGCAGACGACGTTGTCGACGTACGGCGTGCAGCACGACCAGTTCGACTACGAGTCCGAGCTCGGGTGGGAGGGAAGCAACGATAAGGTGCTGGCGATCATGCGAAACAGCGATTACTTCGTCCCGCAGACGCAGAAGAACGACAAGGGCGTTCCGCAGGGCGCGTACCTGGACATGTCGTCGTTCATCGCGGACCAAGGCTTGAAGACCGGGAAGGGCGGGTACCAGAAAGAGTACCCGCCTCTGTACGTCCTGCGACCGGACGGGTCCACGCTGTACACGTACCGCGACATCGTGTACTCGTTCAAGAAGGCGTCGCGGAGCGATCTCATCCTGAACATCATCTGCAGCGAACAAGAGCTCGCGCAGCAAAAGGTTAGCTTAGGGATGATGATGATGAACCCGGAGATGAAGGGCCGGCAGTACCACCTGTCGTACGACCTCGTCAAGCTCACGACCGGGAAGATGTCGGGGCGACGAGGGCGGTACCTCCTCGCGGACGACCTTTACGACGAGCTCAAGACCGTCATCACGGAGAAGATGCGGAAGAAGTACGAGGACAAGGGCGAGGTCATGTCCGCGGAGGAGTTCGACGCGGTGACGCACGAGGTATCCACGGCGGCGATGAAGTACGCGTTGCTCAGCGTGTCGTGCCTCACGCAGATCAACTTCGACATCGCGAAGATCACGGACTTCGAGGACGCGTCCGCGCCGTTCATCCTGTACAACTCCACGCGCGTCGCGTCCGTGGTGAGGAAGTTTGAAGCCAAGGTGAGCGAAGGGAAGTTGCCGGAGTTGCCGCCGCTCGCGGAGGTGGACGCGTCGAAGCTCGACGACGACAAGGAGTGGTTGATTCTCATGGAGTACGTCCTCCCGTTCGCGTCGATGATCCGCGAGGCTGGGCACGCGAAGCTACCGGAGCCGCCGCAGCTGCCGCAGTACGGGTGCCACAAGGTGTGCGACTTTTTGAACACCATGGTGCGACAGCTGTCGGGGTACTACGGCCCGCAGGGCGTGCGGATCTTGCCGACGGACTCGCAGCTGGAGACGGGTTGGGACGGCGTCGCCGCAACGCACGCGAGGGTGCACCTGTGCAAGGCGTTCAAGCAGGTGATCGACAACGGCCTGCGGTTGCTCATGATCGAGCCGCTGGAGAGGATGTGAGCGCGTCGCGACGGACGCGGCTTTTAATATCATACGAGACACGACCGAGTAATCTATCAAAAAACCGGACGCGCGCCGCGCGCGCCAACGCCGACCGCTCTGTAAAACAGGGTTAAAACAGGGCCATCGCGCGCTCCCGTCGCCCTCATCTACCGGCGCGTAGGAGCTGACCTGCGAGGAAAGCAGCAGCCGCCATGCAGATTTTCGTGAAGACCCGTACGTCCACGCCCGGCCCCGTCGTCGTCTCGTCGTCGCGCGCGTCGCGCGCGTCGCGACGCCGCGTTTTCCGCGGTCGGCGTCTCGCGCGCGGGTCGTGGAAAAATGAATCTGCCCGGCGAAAAGGCGACGACGATCGGCGGTCGCGGCGGCGGGGGGTCGACGCGTCGGCCGTTCGCCGGCGCAATCGCTTCGTCGCGCGCGTCGTAGACGTCCGCGCGTCCGCGCGCGTCGTCCGCGGCGTCGCATCCCGCCGTCGTCGCGTCGTCGCGCGGATGTATTTTTTAGGGTTTCACCGCTCTCTACGCGACGAACGTCGCGTTGATGGGTGTCCTTCGGGCGCGATGGCGAGGAAGACGCCGCGCTTTTGCGCGCGCGCGTTGCCCTCCCATCGCATCGCGGCGGCATCCATCGTCCCCGCGGCGCGATCTCCGCCCGTCCATCGTCGCCCTCTGCGCTCCGTCGAAGGCGCGCTGACCACCTCCCCCTCTTTTTCGACGCCGCAGTCACGGGTAAGACCATCACCTTGGAGGTGGAGTCCTCGGACACCATCGACAACGTCAAGGCGAAGATCCAGGACAAGGAGGGGATCCCCCCCGACCAGCAGCGTCTGATCTTCGCGGGCAAGCAGCTCGAGGACGGCCGCACGCTCGCGGATTACAACATCCAGAAGGAGTCCACGCTGCACCTCGTGCTCCGTCTCCGCGGCGGCATCATCGAGCCCTCGCTCCTCGTGCTCGCGCGCAAGTACAACGTCGACAAGATGATCTGCCGCAAGTGAGTACCCACGCCGTACCCGCCCGTCGCGCCGCGTCGAGTCTCTCGCGAAGAAGAAAGGGCCATAAAGTTTGTCTTTTTGGATCTCCGTTCCTTCAAGTCGAAAAACTGACCCGAGAGAGACGAGATCCATTCACTTTGCCTCCCCGCGGACGACTCACCGCGGCGCGGTCATTCCGGGTCTCGACACGCCTCGCGAAGGAAGCGCTCGCAATTCTCGTGCGACGTGCTCACCGTCCGACTCCCTCTCCCTCTCTCGCCCTTCCCTCGCTCAGGTGCTACGCGCGCCTCCACGCGCGCGCGGTGAACTGCCGCAAGAAGAAGTGCGGCCACACGAACCAGCTCAGGCCGAAGAAGAAGCTCAAGTGATCGAGACGGTCGATCGCTTGGAGTTGGGGCTTGGTTGGTCGTGGTTCGTTGGTAGTTAGTTATAGCCTCGCCGTGGCCACGCGCGGGGACTTGTGATGCACCGACACGCCATTCGCTAAAAGAAAACCGAACGCGCCTCGTCGGCAGTCGCGCGCGCCGACGGCTGAACTCTCGCGCCGCGCGCCGCGCCTTGCCCCGTCCGCCCCCGCGTCGGCTCGGTCGCCTCCCTCGCGATGCGAAAATGCACACAGCGCCGACGCGCGTCGCGTCGGCGGCGTCTCCTCCGCGGCGCCGGACGCGACGACGCTACGGGCGGAGTTTCTAGGGCGGGCCAATCATCAGACGGGGAGCTGCGCGCGGCACCTGCCCGGCGGGCGCCCGCCTCGGTAAACGTGTAAAAATATTCGGTTACCGCCGCGCCCCTCACCTCCGTCCGCACCATGGTTACGTCGGACGAGGTGATCGAGCTGCTCGATACGAGCGATGACGAGGTCCAACAGGCGGAGGACGTCGTCGAGGAGGTCCGCGTCGACCGCGCGGTGAGGAGGGACGCCGCGCCTGTGGGCGACGAAGATGACGATCTCATCGTCACGGGTGAGAGAAAAAAACGAGCACCCTCGACGAGCACCCTACGCGTCATCGCGCCGAGCGATTTCTCGCGCGCGCGGCGCCGTGATTGAATCCGCTCGTCCGCGACGTCGCTCGGATGCTTCCCACCGCGTTTCGTCCCCGCCCGCGCGCGCGTTCCCCGCCGCCAAGGTGGAAAACCTCCGTGTCCCCCGTCCCGCGCTCGCGAGATCTGACGTTCGAACGCTCTCCCCTCTCCCCCGCGCTCGCTCCCGCGCGCAGGCATGGTCGGCGACGACGCGCTCGTGGATTACCCGCACCCTCGTCACGCGTGCGCGGTGTTCAAGTTCGCGGAGACGACGCACGCGACGCACTGCCCGAACTGCTGGTGCGTCCGAGCCCACGGGTGCCGGCATCGCGTTTTTTTTTCTCTTCAGCGCCTCCTCGGAACGCACAGCTGTGCGACAAGACTGACGTCCTCGCGCGCGCTCTCCCCCTTCTCCCCCAGGTGCTACTGCTGCGACAAGAAGGCGCCGTGCCCGGACTGGGCCACGCACTGCGACGCGAAGAGCGGCGTCGCGCGATGGGACCAGATGCGCCACCGCATCCAGCTGGTGCGCGTCGCCGTCCGTCCGTCCGTCCCTCCCTCCTCCCCCCTCGCCGGAGTCGTCTCTCGAACGCGCCCGCTCATCCCCTCGACTTCCGCGATCGATCCCCTCTCCCAGGCTGCCGCGAGAGCGCCCGCGGGAGCGACCGCCGGCGCCGGCGCCGGACCCGGCGCGCCCGCGCCGCGGCCCGGCTTCCCCCCCGCGCCGCGGCCCCTCTGGAGGGAACCTCTGCTGGACGCCGCGGAGGCGCGAGCCGCGGCGCGGCTGCTGGACGCCGCAGAGGAGCGCGCGTCGGCGGCGACGGCGTACCTCACGCAGCGCCCGCCGGAGACGCAGCCGATGCCGGACCCGTCCACGCTGCCTTCTCTGAAGCTCCTCGGGACGCTGAACATCCCGATGGTGCTCGCGAACGGGAAGACCGCGCGCGACGTGGACGATAAGCTCGCGATGTACCGCCACGGGATTCGGTTCAGGGACAGGTACACCATGAACACGTTCGACGAGGAGCGGACGTCGCAGGCGAAGAACAAGCCGCTGAACCTGTACAACTTGTTCACGAAGACGTCGGACAAGAAGGTCGCGACGTTGGGGCACATGTTCAGGCCGGGGGAGCCGCCCGCGCGCGAGATGGTGCCGCTCAGGGTGATCGTGATCGACTGCAGCGGCGAACGCGCGCCCGTGGACGTCGCGATCGACGTGAGACGCGCGCGCGACGTCGCAGCGGACGTCGTCGACGCGATTCGAAAAAAGTGCGGCGTCTCAGACGCGGAGAAGGTGATCCTCGCCGCGTGCGAGTACTTGTCCCCGGAGGCGCGCAAACCGGACGATACCACGCGCCTCGAGCGCGGCGACGGACGTGTGCGCAACGGCAGCTCGAAGGTGGTCGCGATGTACACGTCGTACGCGAAAGACGGCGACGCGAGCGCGCGGCGAACTCGCACGGACGCGGCGCCCGCCGACGGCGCGGCGTTTCGCGACGCCGCCCGGCGGGAGAGGTTCGAGAACACGCCCGTGCACTACGTCCGCGGGTTCCTGCGCGAGTACCCCGACGACGACATCTACCCGAACAGCGCGGAGTCGCTCTCGTCATCGCTCTCGACGTCGCGGAGCTGCATCGCGAAAAGGTTCCACGACCCGAAGCGCGGCAAGATTATGGACGCGCTCGTGGCGTACAGGCTGCCCGCGGACGCGAGCGACGAAGTCGTGATCGTGTACCCT